>SKER01000994.1_pt1 | contig 26640 bp, 18 predicted proteins | sample 4826961 | NCBI WGS metagenome assembly SKER01 (sample SAMN11008804, study PRJNA524170) | human gut metagenome | biome: Human fecal sample; material: Feces; isolation source: fecal sample from pouch patient p47 | host: Homo sapiens | place: Israel: Tel-Aviv | collected 2016-11-16 | reverse complement strand
GTCCACGACCACCAGACTGTTTAGCATATTTGCTGTCGATGTCTACGGCCTTAGTAATAGTCTCTTTGTATGCAACCTGAGGAGCACCTACGTTAGCCTCTACTTTGAATTCACGAAGCAGACGGTCAACGATGATTTCCAGATGCAGCTCACCCATACCAGCGATGATTGTCTGACCTGTTTCCTGATTTGTATGTGCACGGAATGTCGGGTCTTCTTCTGCCAGTTTTGCAAGAGCTTCACCAAGTTTACCCTGGCCGGCTTTTGTCTTAGGCTCGATTGCAAGTTCGATAACCGGTTCCGGGAATTCCATGGATTCAAGGATTACCGGGTGCTGGTCATCACAGATTGTATCACCAGTTGTGGTGAATTTGAAACCGATTGCTGCTGCGATATCTCCTGAATATACTTTATCCAGTTCCATACGTTTGTTAGCATGCATCTGAAGGATACGTCCAACACGTTCTTTCTTGTCCTTAGTAGCGTTAAGTACATAAGAACCAGAGTTCATGGTACCGGAGTATACACGGAAGTATGCCAGTTTACCAACAAATGGGTCTGTCATAATCTTAAATGCCAGAGCAGAGAATGGTTCTTCATCAGAAGAATGTCTCACGATCGGGTTGCCATCCAGGTCAACACCCTCGATTGGAGGAATGTCTGTTGGAGCAGGCATGTATTCAATGATTGCATCCAGAAGTTTCTGAACACCCTTGTTTCTGTATGCAGTACCGCAACATACCGGTACAGCTGTACATTCACAAGTAGCTTTACGAAGAACTGCTTTTAATTTTTCATTAGACGGTTCTTCACCTTCCAGATATTCCATCATTAAATCGTCATCCAGTTCGCAGATTTTCTCTACGAGTTCTGTATGATAAAGTTCTGCTTCTTCCTTCATATCTTCCGGAATATCTGTGATGGAAATGTCTTCACCTTTCTCATCATTGTAGATATAAGCCTGCATTTCGAAAAGGTCGATGATACCTTTGAATTCATCTTCTTTTCCGATTGGAAGCTGTAAGCAGATAGCGTTTTTACCAAGACGAGTCTTGATCTGATCTACAGCATTGTAGAAGTTTGCACCGAGGATATCCATCTTGTTGATGAATGCCATACGCGGTACATTGTAAGTGTCAGCCTGACGCCATACGTTTTCTGACTGAGGTTCTACACCACCCTTTGCACAGAAGACGCCGACAGCGCCATCAAGTACACGGAGTGAACGCTCAACCTCTACGGTGAAGTCTACGTGTCCTGGAGTATCAATGATGTTGATACGATGTTCCAGAGCACCTGGTTTCTTCTTGCAGTGATCCTGCAGAGTCCAGTGACATGTTGTAGCAGCGGAAGTAATTGTGATACCTCTCTCCTGCTCCTGCTCCATCCAGTCCATTGTTGCGGTACCTTCATGAGTATCACCGATTTTGTAGTTGACACCTGTATAATAAAGGATACGTTCTGTAAGAGTTGTCTTACCTGCATCGATATGAGCCATGATACCAATGTTTCTGGTACGCTCAAGCGGGTATTCTCTACCTTCTTTTCCAGCCAATTGGATTTTCCTCCTTGATTAGAAACGATAGTGAGCAAATGCTTTATTTGCTTCAGCCATCTTGTGCATATCTTCTTTCTTCTTAACAGATGCGCCTGTGTTGTTCATTGCATCCAGAAGCTCGTTTGCAAGTCTCTCCTCCATAGTCTTCTCGCCTCTTTTACGAGAATATGTGGTGAGCCAGCGAAGAGCCAGTGCCTGACGTCTGTCTGCTCTTACCTCGATCGGAACCTGGTAAGTAGCACCACCGATACGTCTTGCTTTTACCTCGAGAAGTGGCATGATGTTGTTCATAGCCTCTTCAAATACTTCGATAGCTGGTTTGCCAGCTTTTTCTTCAATTCTAGCGAAAGCGCCGTATACAATCTTCTGAGCGACACCTTTCTTACCATCTAACATGATGTTGTTGATAAGTTTGGTAACCACTTTATTGTTGTACATCGGGTCTGCCAGAACGTCTCTTTTCTGAGTATGTCCTTTACGTGGCACGTTACTTCCCTCCTTAATCAAAATGATTAAATCATCGGTACTCACTATTAAAACTAAGGTGTTCGCACTGGTAAAGTCCTATATTTAACCCGCAACCGACAGGGTATATGGAATACCGTACAATATTTATAGTTATAAGTGAATCTTCGATTGATTACTTTTTTCTACTTTATTTCTTTTTAGGTCTCTTAGCACCATATTTGGAGCGGGCCTGTTTTCTGTTAGCTACACCTGCAGTATCCAGTGTACCTCTGATGATGTGGTATCTGGTACCAGGTAAGTCCTTAACACGTCCACCACGGATAAGAACTACACTATGTTCCTGAAGGTTGTGACCTTCTCCTGGGATATAGCTTGTTACTTCGATTCCATTGGAAAGACGAACTCTGGCAATCTTTCTAAGAGCTGAGTTAGGTTTTTTAGGTGTTGCAGTTTTAACTGCTGTACAAACTCCACGTTTCTGTGGTGCAGACTGTTCAACAGCTTTCTTTCTTAAAGAGTTGAATGTTCTCTGCAGAGCCGGTGCTGTAGATTTCTTTACAGCTGTCTGACGTCCTTTTCTTACTAACTGGTTGAATGTTGGCATTCCATTTCACCTCCCGATTATTTTCTCCATGGTTAGTCATGGGGTAGCGCGGTTGCTATTGTCAAATGAATATTGCGCACAAAAAAACAGCGTTCCTGTTGCACGCTTGCTCATTATATCCCGTAAAAATGCAGCTGTCAAGGCATTTTACAGGATTTTTTCGTTATTTTACGAAATCCTTATTATTGCATTTTAAGACATCTCTGCTTATAATAAAAAAAAGTAATTTTCACTTTATTTATTTACATCTATAATATAGGAAAGGATTTTTTATGAAAAACAAAATCACCCCATCTGTTATCCTGCTCATCATTACCGTGATCTTCTTTATTGCCGGTATCTTTTTCATGGGAATCCAGGCCAGACAACAAATTTCGGATACTGAGCAAAGCCTTGATGCTTTCATTTCCCAGGTAAAAGACAAACAGCAGGCGTTAAACGACGCACAAACTTCTTTTTCATCCGCTGTCAAAGAAAAAAAAGATCTTCTGAATTATCGCCAGCAAAAAGCTTCCGGTCGGCAGACTGCTGTGCAGGAGCATCGCGATACTCAGGAGTCATCCGAAGCTGTCACTTCCGTTTTCAGTCAGGGCCACAGCTGATTCCAGAGATATTTTATAAGACATTTACTATAGAAAGAACTCTTACATACAGAAAGGATTTATATAATGAAAAATAGCAAGCAAAAAAAGCCATTTCTTCTTTATACGATCATCATCATCCTCGCGCTTGTCATTCTCGCACTTGGCGGGCTGACACTCTACTCTTTTCAGGATCTTGCTTCTCTCCGTTCAAAAGTCACTGATCTCCAGAATACAGTACAGGAAATTTCTGATACATCAGCAGAACTGATCAGTCAGGCAAAGGAACTAGGTAGTCTGAACGATCAACTGGAATCCTCAAATGATTCTGAAACAGATTCCTCCGTTGATTCTTCACAGGATGTACAGGAAGAAGGGACTATTTCTCCTTCCCATTCTTCTGAGTCTTCCACTGACGAAAGTCTGAACAGTCTTCTCTCTCAGATTAAACCGCTCCTTCCTCAGAACAATGGCACCTGGTCCGTATATGTATGCAACCTTATGAAAAATACAGAAGGTGTGATTGACGATCAGCCCATGCAGGCTGCCAGTCTGATCAAACTTTTTATTATGGGTACTGTTTACGAAAATTATGAATCTCTCTCCGAAACTTATAGTGCTGATACACTGAACAGTTATTTGAATTCAATGATTACCGTAAGTGATAACGATGCGGCAAATAAACTTGTAAATATGCTTGGTGATGGCGATGATGAAGCCGGTATGCGTGCTGTGAATGCATTTTGTGCTTCTCATGGATACTCCAGCACTTCAATGGGACGTCTCCTTCTCCAGAGTAATGAATATGGTGATAATTACACTTCCGTCAGTGATTGCGGTCATTTTCTGAAAGAAATCTATCAGAGCAATGCCGGCACTGCCGAATCCACTCTTGCGCATACAGATGCAATGTATTCTCTTCTCAAAATGCAGCAGCGCAGAAATAAAATTCCTGCCAACCTTCCAGATGGAGTAAAAGTTGCCAACAAAACCGGAGAGTTGGATGATGTCGAAAATGATGCCGGAATCATTTACAATACCGCCAAAAACATCGATCTGGTTGTCTGCTTTATGTCGCAGGATCTCACCGACAGTAGTGAAGCACAGGCAGTAATCGCACAGGATTCTCGTCTGATCTATGGTTATTACAACGAATGATCATTTTTCACAGCAAAAAACCTGTCATTCCGAATTTTCGGTCTGACAGGTTTTTCTTATTCTTCTTGCTTATCTTCCTCATATGACATTTCCCAGATATCCGCAAAAACAGCAAGCGGACAATCTGTCAAAAGACACATCAGCAAAAAACATTCATATGGATTTACTATGTAGATCTCACTCATTCCGCATTTCTTAAGAATTTCCTGAATCTCCTCAAGAAAATGATGATAACGATTATACGGATCATCATCCTGCATCTCCTGTGAAATGATAAAGAACTCTAATGTAATCAGATCAAAGCGCTCTACTGGAAATTTATGATTCAATATACTGTTGATTCTCTGTCTGCTGAATCGCTTCTGACTGAAATGTTTCGCCAGAATAGATGCCGACATCTTTTTAAGATTTCCCATTTTATTTACAGGAATTCCACTGCAGATAACTTTTTCCACATCTGAATCCGTAATATCTGAAATATTCCACACCTTATTGCGGGATTTTTCCACCTCATCCCCCTGATACATCTTCGCGATGATTTCTTTTGCATGAGTAAGGAGACGGACAAATTCCTGATAGGCCTGACTTTTCTCGGACATCGGATCATCTGCTCCAACTTTCACATACGCCAGATAACGAAGCAGTTTATCCTCTGTATCAAGACAGATTTTTCCCGAATAAACCTGTGGAGCTTCTGTATAACTCTCATCTGGTTCCAGCTCTTCATAGCGTTTCTTAAGTTCTTCTGCCCTATGATAACCAAGCTGCTGCGAATAACAGTACCAGTAGATTACCTCATCCGGATTATGGAAATCAAAATCCTGTTCCCGCAAAACCCTTGTCAGAAAATCAGATACATCTTCTGCACTCATACGCAAACCGAACCCCAGTAAAAAGACCGTCTCTCTTTTAACGGAAGCCTGTGTCAGCCAGTTATTTACCAACGATGTTAGTTTTGTCGAAGTTGGATTCATAGATTTCGGTGTACAAGTCTCATGAAATGATTCGATCACAATATCTCTGTAAATATCCTGTGTAACTTCGTTATAAGGTTCTTCCAATCCTGCACGTTCATAAATATAACGTTTCAGATGATCTCCAAAAGACACGAGTTCCATTTCTTTATATAAATAATGAAAAATAACATCTGCATCCTCATCCTCAAAGCCATCCAGACTGACAACCTGACGAAATCTCTGTGCAGCTTTTCTCGTAAATTCAAAGTCTTTTACAGAATCAAATGCCACTGTCTGCTCAAAATCAAGATCCTGCATTCTGTTTTTCATTATATATCACCCTCATTCTGCCTGTGAAACCAATTTAACACTCGTCTGAACATATTGCGTGGCTGCTCCATGATCTCACATAAAACAACTGTAATATTATCTCTTCCACCCTTTTTCAGAGCTCTGTCCACGAGAATCTCTACGGTTTTTGCCACTGGAATATCCCTGCTGAGTATATCCGCGATTTCTCCGTCTGAAAGCATATCTGTGATTCCATCAGAACAAAGCAGGAAGCGATCCCCTATTTTAATTTCCTGCCTGCTGATCGACGGTTCCAGCTGCAGATTTTCTTCTTCCATCCCAAGATACTGTGTTAATGGTGCCTTTCCAAACAAACTGCGCCCCAGGACGTGGTCTTGTGAAATCTGATAAAATTTCTCGCGGTCTGATTTATAGATCCGGCTGTCTCCAAGATTGCAGCTATAAACAGCATCTTCTGCAAAGGCAAGTAATGCTGCCGTTGTTCCCATGCTGTTGATCTTATTTGTCCTGCCGTAATCGCAGATAGCCTGATTCATACTTTCACAGATTTCATTCAGGAATTCTTCCGGATCATTCCGTATTCCATCTTTTGCAGTTTTAAAATGTTCGCCACAGGCTTCTGCCGCAAGAAAAGCAGCCATCTCGCCACAGCTCTCACCTCCCATGCCATCAAAAACAGCAAGCAGCGGATATTCCGATTGTTTCATATATCCGCTTCGAATATGGCTCATTCCCTGATTCTGAGCCTCCAGACTATCACCGCAGCACCAGAAATTATCTTCATTATTATTGCGGATTTTTCCTATATGGCATGTATATGCATATTCAATCTGATAGGCCATATTCCGTCCTTTCTTATGATGCTGAATTTTCTGAGCTGCTGTCTGAAGAAAGATTCAGTTCATTCTTATATTCCTCTGCACGATTCAGATACTTTTCGCCTCTGCTGACGTATTCATCATTATTTGTCTCATTGTCATGACAACGGTTATTTTCATCAATCCATCGGACAAGCTTTCCATCATCATAATAATAACGGTCTATTTTCTGCTGTCCTTCTTTTATATCTCCGGATGTACTGCTGTCTGACCAAATATATGCAAAAAACAGTTCATTCTTCCAGTAATAGTATTCTTCATACTGATTATCCTTCGAAAGGGATGGATAGATAAGGATCTTCCTTACCTGCCAGCTGCCATCATCCAGCTGTTTCAGGTAGCTGATCTTTCCATCCTCTTCTGAACCGATCCAGCTGTAATCATTCAGATTATCACTGATCTCTGTTGCCTGCGTCTGTATTTTTTCCAGTGTCTCCTGCAACTGCTTACTCTCTGCAGTCTGAACAGTTTCCGTTACAGACTGTTTCAAACGCTGCAGTTCCGCATTTTCCCTCAAAAGCCAGATAAATACACCCACGATCACACAGACTGCAGCAAACATGATAATAACCGCAGCAACCAGTGGCTCAAATTTCTTTTTTGCTCTCTTTTTGGCTTTTTTTGCTGATAGCGGTCTTTCCTGATTGTTTTTGCGTACAATCACTGTCCCTTCTGTCTCTGCTTTCATTTGAGACTGCTGGATTGCTTGTTTTCGGTCTTTCTGTGGTGTTCTTTGCTGAGATTTGTGCTGCACCTTCTGTGGATTTGTTTTCCCCGGTGCATGTTCAAGCTCCTGCGTTTTACGTACATGCACTGTTTTTGCAGATGAACTTCCTGTTTTTACTCTCTCCAATGCTTCACGAAATTCCTCTGCATTGGCATAACGTTCTTCTCGGTCAAACGCACATGCTTTGAGAATCACCTCCGCAAACGCATCGCCTGCTTCTGCCGGTCTAGGGAGTTTCTCCCCGGCCATACGTTTATTCAAAGCATTTTCTTTATCTCTGTATGTAATCAGCTGTTTTTCCAGGCTGATAAACGGAAGTCTGTTGTGATTCCGAAGTTTGTATAAAACAATTCCAAGCGAATAAATGTCTACTCTTGAATCATAAGCTTCACCTTTATACATTTCCGGAGCCATATAAGAATAGGTACCCTTCTTTGAAAGTCCGCTCATAGTGCGTTCCAGTTCACGGGCAATACCAAAGTCTCCAAGTTTAAATTCTCCAAACCTGGATACAAAAATATTTTCAGGTTTGATATCTCTGTGAATAATATTCTGACATTGACAGTATTCCAATGCTTTACACAGATCAATACCAAGGCGGATCACATCATCTTCCGAAAGTGCGCGTCCTGCACAATATTCCATAAAGCTGGTCAGATATTCCATCCGGATATAAATATCCCATCCAATGTCATCCAGATATTCTACTACCTTATAATCTTCAACAGAAACCACATGAGAATTTCCTCTGAAATATTCCATGGTACTGACTTCCTGAATACATTCATCAACAAGTCCCTGAAAATATTCTTTCACTGACTGTTCATTCGGGCTTTCAGAACGAACGCTGCTTAATTCCCCGGGATTTGAGGGAATCGTGATAACTTTAATCGCAGAATAAAATGTCGTTCCCTGCTCACTTCGACAAGCTTTATAAACTTTACCGAAAGATCCTTCTCCAATCTTTTCTGTAATCTTCCATTCCGGCCATACAGAAACCGGCAGTTGCTTATCCATCTTCCCCCTCCTTTCCCGCTAATCTCCTATATTTCAGAGTTTTTTATTTATTTTAAATATTAATTAGCTTCATTATAGCATGCAAATAAATCCATGTCTGTAATTTTCGATATTCTTCCAGTTTTTTTCATACAATATTTATATTTTTCCATATAAAAATCCCCCGACCACCAAAATGGTCAGGGGATGTCTGTGAACAATAATTAATTATTCCTCTGTATCGTCAGTGTTTTCTTCTGCATTGATAATTTCATCGTCTGCAGCATCAACAGTTTCTTCCAGTGTGATCGTTTTTTCGTCTTCCGGAAGGCTTTCTGCAGTTTCTTCATCCACTGTCGGTGTCTCTTCCGGCATGCCTGTATCCAACTGGATATCTCTGTAACGTTTCAGACCTGTACCTGCTGGAATCAGTTTACCAATGATAACGTTTTCCTTCAGACCAACCAGGTGGTCAACCTTACCTTTGATTGCAGCCTCTGTCAGGACTTTTGTTGTTTCCTGGAAGGATGCCGCTGACAGGAAGGAATCTGTTGCCAGAGAAGCTTTGGTAATACCAAGCATTACCTGCTTTCCTTCTGCCGGTTTCTTTCCTTCTTTCTCAAGGTTTTCATTAACTTCCTCAAATTCAAGAACATCTACAAGTGTTCCCGGAAGGAATTCTGTATCTCCATTGTCTTCGATACGAATCTTCTTCAGCATCTGACGAACCAGAACCTCGATATGCTTATCACTGATTTCTACACCCTGGAGACGATATACTCTCTGAACTTCACGGATCATGTAATCCTGAACAGCACGAACACCTTTAATTCTCAGGATATCATGTGGATTTACACTACCTTCTGTAAGTTCATCACCAGCTTCAAGAACCTGTCCGTCTGCAATCTTGATACGAGATCCATAAGGGATCAGATATGTCTTGGAATCTCCGTTCTCCGGATTTGTTACAATGATCTCACGTTTTTTCTTTGTGTCGTTGATGACAGCAACACCAGGAATTTCTGTGATAATAGCAAGACCTTTCGGTTTTCTTGCCTCAAAAAGCTCCTCAACTCGAGGAAGACCCTGAGTGATATCTCCACCGGCTACACCACCACTATGGAATGTACGCATAGTCAGCTGTGTACCAGGCTCACCGATAGACTGCGCAGCAATAATACCAACAGCCTCACCAACCTGAACAGCTTCACCAGTTGCCATGTTTGCACCATAACATTTTGCGCAGACACCAACCTTACACTTACAGGTCAGAATTGTACGGATCTTGACTTCTTCGATCGGTCCACCAGTTTTGCTTACACCTTCACTCATGATACGTGCAGCACGTCTTGGGGTGATCATATGGTTTGCCTTAACAAGAACTTCACCATCTTTATTTGTGATAGTCTCACATGCAAAACGACCTGTGATACGTTCCTGAAGGTTTTCGATTTCTTCTTTTCCATCCATGAAGCCTTTGACATACATACCAGAGATTTCCGGTCTGTTTTCGCAGCAGTCTGTCTCACGAACGATCAGTTCCTGAGATACATCAACCATTCGTCTGGTCAGGTATCCAGAGTCGGCTGTACGAAGTGCTGTATCGGACATACCTTTACGAGCACCATGTGCAGACATGAAGTATTCCAGTACTTCAAGACCTTCACGGAAGTTTGACTTGATAGGAAGCTCGATCGTATGACCAGTTGTATCGGCCATCAGACCACGCATACCTGCAAGCTGTTTGATCTGTTTATCAGAACCACGGGCACCGGAGTCAGCCATCATGAAGATATTGTTATATTTATCAAGACCATCCAGAAGTGCTTTTGTAAGCTCATCATCAGTCTTCTTCCATGTTTCAACAACTTCTTTGTAACGCTCTTCTTCAGTAATAAGACCACGTTTATAGTTCTTTGTGATTTTGTCTACGATATTCTGCGCATTCTGGATCATCTCAGGTTTCTGAGGCGGCACAGTCATATCAGAAATGGATACGGTCATCGCTGCACGTGTAGAGTACTTATAACCTGTAGCCTTGATAGAATCAAGAACTTCTGCTGTCTTGGTAGCTCCGTGTGTATTAATAACTTTTTCCAGAATTTTCTTCAGCTGTTTCTTACCAACCAGGAAATCAACTTCCAGAAGAAGTTCATTACCCGGAATGCTTCTGTCTACGAATCCAAGATCCTGAGGAAGGATTTCATTAAACAGGAAACGTCCAAGTGTAGACTCTACAATACCAGTCATTTCTGTTCCATCAGGCATTGTCTTTGTGATACGAACCTTAATTCTGGACTGAAGAGTAATAACCTTATTTTCATAAGCAAGAATTGCTTCATTAACGCTCTTGAAGAACTTACCTTCTCCCGGATTTCCAGGTCTCTCCTGCGTCAGGTAGTAGATACCAAGGACCATATCCTGTGAAGGAACGGCTACCGGTCCACCATCTGAAGGTTTCAGAAGGTTGTTCGGTGAGAGCAGAAGGAAACGGCACTCTGCCTGAGCTTCCTGAGAAAGTGGAAGATGAACAGCCATCTGGTCACCATCGAAGTCAGCGTTGAACGCAGTACAAACAAGTGGATGAAGCTTGATAGCTTTACCTTCTACAAGAATCGGCTCAAACGCCTGGATACCCAGACGATGCAGTGTAGGTGCACGGTTCAGCATAACCGGATGTTCTTTGATAACATCTTCGAGAACATCCCAGACTTCCGGCTGAAGTTTTTCGACCATCTTCTTAGCATTCTTGATGTTATGAGAAGTTCCGTTTGCAACCAGCTCTTTCATTACGAAAGGTTTGAACAGTTCGATTGCCATTTCTTTCGGAAGACCACACTGATAGATTTTCAGTTCCGGTCCAACGACGATAACAGAACGTCCGGAGTAGTCAACTCGTTTACCGAGCAGGTTCTGACGGAAACGTCCGGATTTACCTTTCAACATGTCGGAAAGGGATTTCAGGGCTCTGTTTCCAGGGCCTGTTACCGGACGGCCACGACGACCGTTATCAATCAGAGCATCTACAGCTTCCTGAAGCATACGTTTCTCATTGCGGACGATGATGTCCGGCGCACCCAGCTCCAGAAGACGTTTCAGACGATTGTTACGGTTGATAATTCTTCTGTACAGATCATTCAGGTCAGATGTTGCAAAACGTCCACCATCCAGCTGTACCATAGGACGCAGATCCGGCGGAATAACCGGGATTGCAGTCATGATCATCCACTCAGGACGGTTTCCTGATTCGCGGAAAGACTCTACAACTTCCAGTCTCTTGATGATTCTGGCACGTTTCTGTCCGGTTGCATCAACAAGTTCAGCTTTCAGTTCAGCAGCGTCTTTTTCAAGATCAATTGCTTTGAGCAGTTCCATAATGGATTCTGCTCCCATACCTACGCGGAAATTATATCCATATGCTTCACGAGCATCCTGATACTCTTTCTCTGTAAGTACCTGCTTGTACTGAAGTCCGGAATCAGCCGGATCCAGTACGATATAGTTAGCAAAGTATAAAACTTTTTCCAATGTTCTCGGCGACAGATCAAGGATCAGTCCCATACGGGACGGAATACCCTTGAAATACCAGATATGGGATACCGGAGCAGCAAGCTCGATATGTCCCATACGTTCTCTTCTGACAGATGCTTTTGTAACTTCTACACCGCATCGGTCGCAGACAACACCTTTATAACGGATTTTTTTATATTTACCACAATGGCACTCCCAGTCCTTACTTGGCCCGAAAATTCTTTCACAGAAAAGTCCGTCCTTCTCCGGTTTCAGAGTACGGTAGTTGATGGTTTCCGGTTTCGTTACCTCACCTCTGGACCACTCTCTGATCTTCTCAGGGGACGCCAGTCCGATCTTGATGGCATCGAAAGTCATTGGCTGATATGTTTCATTTGCTGTGGTTGATTCTGCCATGTATTCTTTCCCCTTTCTACTCGTTGTCTTCATCATCGTAGGACTCGTCGAAGTCAATGAAATCATCATCGTCTTCCTCATCCTCTTCAACATCTACAAGTTCTTCACCTTCGAATTCCTGTTTGGTGTAACCATGTTTTCCGAAGGACTCTTCTTCTCTGTGATGTCTGCTGTCACCTTCGATTACAGAACGAAGGTCTGTATCACCATAATCTACTGTTTCCAGCAGATGTACTTCTGTATTGTCATCTCTGAGGACTTTGACATCCAGGCCCAGAGACTGAAGTTCTTTCAGAAGAACTTTGAAGGACTCAGGGATACCTGGTTCAGGAATATTGTCGCCCTTGATGATTGCTTCATAAGTCTTAACACGTCCAACAACGTCATCGGACTTAACTGTCAGGATTTCCTGCAGTGTATACGAAGCACCATATGCCTCCAGAGCCCAAACCTCCATCTCACCGAAACGCTGTCCACCAAACTGAGCTTTACCACCCAGAGGCTGCTGTGTAACAAGTGAGTAAGGACCTGTAGAACGCGCATGGATCTTATCATCAACCAGATGATGCAGTTTCAGGTAATGCATGTGTCCGATTGTTACACGACCGTCGAAGTATTCACCTGTACGTCCGTCACGGAGCTGTACTTTACCATCTCTGGAAATCGGAACACCTTTCCACAATTCTCTGTGATCTTTGTGTTCATCCAGATATTCCATAACATCAGGTGCAAGTGTATCCTGATATTTTGCACGGAATTCTTCAAAATCTTCAATATTTACATAATCATTTGCCAGTTCCAGAGTATCCTGGATATCAATTTCACTCGCACCATCAAATACCGGTGTGGAAACGTTGAATCCAAGTGCTTTGGCAGCAAGACTTAAGTGGATTTCAAGGACCTGACCGATATTCATACGTGAAGGTACACCCAGTGGGTTCAGTACGATATCCAGCGGACGTCCGTTCGGCAGGAATGGCATATCCTCAACAGGAAGTACACGGGAAACAACACCCTTGTTACCATGACGACCAGCCATCTTGTCACCAACAGAAATCTTACGTTTCTGAGCAATATAAATACGTACTGCCTGATTTACTCCAGGAGACAGCTCATCGCCATTCTCTCTTGTAAATACTTTGGCATCTACGATAATACCATATTCTCCGTGAGGAACTTTAAGGGAAGTGTCACGAACTTCTCTTGCTTTCTCACCAAAGATTGCACGCAGAAGACGTTCTTCTGCTGTCAGCTCTGTTTCTCCCTTAGGAGTAACTTTACCAACAAGAATATCGCCGGCACGAACCTCTGCACCGATACGGATAATACCACGCTCATCCAGATCTTTCAGTGCGTCATCACCGACACCCGGAACATCTCTTGTGATCTCTTCCGGTCCAAGTTTTGTATCACGTGCTTCTGCTTCATATTCTTCAATATGAACAGAAGTATAGACATCGTTCTGTACCAGTCTCTCACTTAACAGAACGGCATCCTCGTAGTTGTAACCTTCCCATGTCATGAATCCGATCAACGGGTTCTTACCAAGAGCAAGCTCACCATTTGCAGTAGACGGACCATCTGCGATAACCTGTCCTGCTTCTACATGTTCACCCTGGAATACGATCGGCTTCTGGTTGTAGCAGTTACTCTGGTTACTGCGGAGGAATTTTGTAAGATGATAATCATCTTTTGTTCCATCATCATTCTTGATACTGATATCTGTAGATGTGGAACGAAGAACCGTACCGGACTTCTTAGCCAGAACGCATACACCTGAGTCAACAGCCGCTTTTGTTTCCATACCAGTTCCTACTACAGGAGCTTCTGTTGTAAGAAGCGGTACTGCCTGACGCTGCATGTTGGATCCCATCAGCGCACGGTTAGCATCATCGTTCTGAAGGAAAGGAATCAGCGCTGTCGCTACAGAAAATACCATCTTAGGTGATACATCCATGTAATCAAACATACGTTTCTCATATTCCTGAGTCTCTTCACGGAATCGACCGGATACGTTTTTGTGGAGGAAATGTCCCTCTTCATCCAATGGCTCATTCGCCTGAGCTACATGATAGTTATCTTCCTCATCAGCTGTCATATATACAACATCATCTGTTACGATCGGATTTGACGGATCTGTTTTATCGATTTTACGATAAGGAGCCTCAATAAATCCATACTCATTGATTCTTGCATAAGATGCAAGGGAGTTGATCAGACCGATGTTAGGACCTTCAGGAGTCTCAACAGGGCACATACGTCCATAATGAGAATAGTGGACATCTCGTACCTCGAATCCGGCTCTGTCTCGTGACAAACCGCCAGGTCCCAGTGCAGAAAGACGTCTCTTATGTGTCAGCTCACCGAGAGGGTTATTCTGATCCATGAACTGTGACAGCTGAGATGAACCAAAGAACTCCTTAACTGCTGCTGTTACCGGTTTGATATTGATCAGGGACTGTGGAGAAATACTCTCTGTGTCCTGAGTTGTCATACGTTCACGTACAACTCTTTCCAGTCTGGAAAGACCGATACGATACTGATTCTGAAGGAGTTCACCAACAGAACGGATACGACGGTTACCCAGATGGTCGATATCGTCATCATTTCCGATGCCATATTCCAGATGCATATTGTAGTTAATGGAAGCCAAAATATCTTCTTTGGTAATATGCTTCGGAATAAGATCATGGATATCTCTCTTGATAGCGGCTTTGATGTCTTCGAGATTATCATTTTCTTCCAGGATTTTTTCAAGTACCGGATAGTATACTAATTCTGTAACACCCAGTTCTTTTGGATCACAGTCAAGATCTACATGAGCTGTAATATCAACCATCATGCTGGAAAGAACTTTGATCTTACGTTCTTCACCCTGAATCCATACAAATGGTACTGCTGCATTCTGAATCTTGTCTGCAAGCTCGATTGTTACGTTTGTGCCTTCCTCTGCAAGGATTTCTCCTGTAGACGGATCAACAACAGCTTCTCCGAGCTTATGTCCTACAATACGTTTATTAAAATGAAGTTTCTTATTAAATTTATAACGGCCGACCTTGGCAAGGTCATATCTTCTCGGATCGAAGAACATAGCCATGATAAGACTCTCTGCACTCTCTACTGCAAGAGGCTCACCCGGACGGATCTTCTTATACAGTTCAAGAAGACCTTCCTGATAATTGGTAGATGTATCCTTGGTAAAACTTGCAAGGATCTTCGGCTCTTCACCGAATAATTCTACGATTTCTGCATTGGTGCCGATACCAAGGGCACGAATCAGCACAGTGATCGGAACCTTACGGGTTCTGTCCACACGTACATAGAATACATCATTGGAATCTGTTTCATATTCCAGCCATGCACCTCTGTTCGGAATAACAGTACTGGAAAACAGTCTCTTACCAAGTTTATCATGTGCAATTGCGTAATAAATTCCAGGGGAACGTACCAACTGGCTGACGATAACACGCTCAGCACCATTAATAACAAAAGTACCTGTTTCTGTCATTAACGGAAGATCTCCCATGAAGATCTCGTGTTCGTTGATTTCCTCTGTTTCTTTATTGATCAGTCGCACGCGAACCTTCAAAGGTGCCGCGTAAGTTACGTCACGTTCTTTACACTGTGCGATGGTATATTTTGCATCTTTAGCGTCATACGTGAAATCGATGAATTCCAGGCTAAACTTTCCGCCATAATCCGCGATCGGAGAAATATCATCAAACACTTCTTTGAGGCCCTCATCGAGAAACCACTTATAGGAATCTTTCTGGACTTCAATCAAATTCGGCATTTCCAGAACTTCTTTTTGTCTCTGGTAGCTCATGCGCATGCTTTTTCCAGTTTTTACAGAACGAATTCTGTTTTTTTCCATTGACGTTTCACCCCTGTTTTTTTATTTATTTTACAACATGCTCCTGTTTACGGTTTGAGATAAACAGGCATATCCTTGCCATAATATAGCATTCTTCACTATAGCATAGCGGCCTCTGCCTGTCAACCAGTTTTTTGTAAATTTATCCAAAAAAATATGGAGACACCGTAGGGTGTCTCCATCCAATTCTCATCTTTAACAGAATTATTTAAGTGTAACCTTAGCGCCTTCTGCTTCAAGTTTTGTTTTGATGTCTTCAGCTTCTGCTTTGGATGCGCCTTCTTTAAGAGCTTTCGGAGCACCGTCAACTACTGCTTTAGCTTCTTTCAGTCCAAGACCGGTAACTTCACGAACAACTTTGATAACTTTTACTTTGTTCGGTCCAACTTCTGTAAGTTCTACGTCGAACTCATCTTTTTCTTCAGCTGCTTCTCCAGCTGCTCCAGCTGCTGCTACTACAACACCTGCTGCTGCGGATACACCGAATTCTTCTTCGCAAGCTTTTACGAGTTCATTTAATTCTAATACAGATAATTCTTTGATTGCTGCAATAAATTCTTCTGTTGTTAATTTTGCCATTTTAATTTTCCTCCATTTTTTAAGATTTGTTTTAATAATGCTGGGATTTACTCAGCGGCTGCCTCTGTATCAGCGCCACCCTGTGCCTCTGCGATCTGATTAAGCACACGAGCGAAGTTTGTGATAGGAGACTGGATACTTCCAAGAAGTTTTCCAAGAAGTTCTTCTCTGGACGGAACCTGGGACAGTGCCTGGATTCCAGCCTGATCGTTGTAGTTACCTTCAACTACACCTGCGATCAGCTCAAGAGCTGGGAACTGTTTTGCATATTTAGCAAGGATTCTTGCCGGTGCTGTAGCATCTGTTGCGGAAATAGCCAGAGCGTTTGTTCCTTCCAGATGTGGGCAAAGGCTTTCACATGCTGTTCCTGCAAAAGCACGGTTCATCATAGTGTTTTTGTATACTTTATACTGAACACCAGCTTCTCTTAACTCCTTACGCAGAATTGTATCCTGTTCAACTGTAAGACCACTGTAGTTAACAAGTACTACTGCCTGTGCGTCTTTAATGCTGTTTGCGATTTCATCTACGATTGGTTGTTTCAGTTCTACTTTTGCCATAAATGGTACACCTCCTTATAGATTTTGATATACCGCCGCGTCAAAACATAAAAAAAAGCCTTACTGCATGACAGTAAGGTCTCTGTAATCTTAAATAGAATACTTAGTCCTCGGTAGGCGTTTTAATCCTTATGCCTTTCGGCACCTACTGTCTTCGGCAGCGTTCTGTATTAAGATATCACACTTTCCCACGTGTGTCAACTCTTTTTTGTATAATCTTTTATAATTTTTGTGGTAACTTTTATTTTACAGAAATTATTTAATTTTTATTAAGATTATGTTATGATTATATTACTTCATTAATATTTATACCTTTTACAGTATTTATGGAATATAATCATATATTATACATTTGGGAGGCATTATGGCAACTGACACTTATACCTGGCCCCTTTCGCCAGATTTTAAACACCCTGACAAAATACTTTCCGCAGAAATATCTTCTGTTTCCACATATGAGGTCACACTGTCCTTTAGGGATTTCTCTTTTGATAAATATGAAAAACTTCTTTTTATTATAAAGGAAACAGAACTTTCCACTTCTGTTTCTCTTAGCTTCACACGCAGAGAGAATTCCTTCACACTGGATCTGACTTCTCTGAAAAGTCTTTTTGAATTTCGGTATAATAAAGAATTCCATATTTATATCCAGGGAATTCACAACAATACCTCCGAACTGTTTCTTTTAAAAGATCCATCAAAAAAAACGACTTCAGAAAACAGTTTTCATATTTTTGCTGACGAAATTTATTTTCCCGAAGATACTGCCATAAGGCCACGGGAATATATTGGCATATTAGACTCTGATTCCACTGATATACTCCGTATCTGTCTGTGCAGCCGCAATTATTACCTGAGACAGACTCATTTCTGTTCCCTGCACAGTCTGCGGATGAATGGAGGAATTCTTAAAATCTGCTATGACCTGGAAACAGGATATCACGAATATGTTAAGACCGAACTTTCTTTTCGTAACAAGCTTTCAAAAGATGCCATCGCACATGATTTCACTACTGTAAGTACACAGAAACGCGGAAATCTTATTCGTATAAAAGTTTCGCTTGATCTGAACAAAATAGATTTAAAGAGTCTGTACTGGGATATCAATGTACTTCTGTATAATCCTGACAACAGTAAGACAGACCAGATTTCTATCGCTATGGATACCAAACACAGAATGTTCCTGAAATTTCTATACAACGGTTCCTACAGAACAGACAACGGATTTTTCTTTTATCCATATTATACTGGAAACAAAATGCTCGCTTTTGTATACCGTAAAGAAGAAAAATACGACGGATTGGATATTGTTTTTAAAGAATTTCTTTCTATTTTCCTTTATCGGATCGGAAAATCCTACTGGAATAAGAAGCATATCTGCCTTGTCAGCGAAAAATTTGCTTCTATGGCTCAGGATAACGGCTATTACTTCTTCAAACATTGCATGGACGAAAACGAAGAAGCTTATCTCAACAAAAAAATCTACTATATAATAGCAAAGGACTCTCCGGATCATTATAAAGTAGATCCTTACAAAAAAAATGTAATAAATTTTATGTCTATACGACATATGATCTATACACAGGCTGCTGACCTGATCGTCAGCTCGGATTCACGATACCACACCTATGCAATGCAGTGCAGACACAGTATTTTCAACCGTTATCTTCGCAGAAAAAAATTCGTCTTTCTTCAGCATGGAGTCATTGCCCTGAAAAAGGTAGATAATTTTTATGGAAAAGGCATGCGCGGTGGCTGCGACTTATTCGTTGTCTCTACCAATGCCGAAAAACAGACTATTATCGATTATTTTGGTTATGAACCAGACGAAGTCATTAATACAGGTCTTCCTCGCTGGGATGTATTAAAAGATCATTCGCAGGGAACCCGCGAAATCATGATCATGCCAACATGGCGCAACTGGCTTGATTCTGTTCCGGATAAAGATTTCGAAGAAAGTGAATACTTCAAACATTATATGGGACTTCTGAATTCCAGCCGGTTCAGTCAGATTCTGGAAAAATATGATCTGCAGGTTAATTTTTATCTGCATGCCAAATTCCAGGAATACTCAGAAAACTTCAATGCAGTCAATAAACGTATCCATCTCATATCTTTCGGCGAAGTTGCTGTAAATGAAATGCTGATGCGATGTCGTATGCTAATCACGGATTACTCCAGCGTATCCTGGGATATTCTGTATCAGGATAAGCCTGTTTTGTTTTACCAGTTTGATCTGGACAAATACAATGAGGCTCATGGCAGCTATCTGGATATGCATACGGAACTGTTTGGTGACAGAGCCGAAACCGAATCTCAGCTTCTGGATCGCCTGGAAGAATGTATCCAGAATGATTTCAAAATGAAACCCGAATACGAAGCAAAACGAAACGAATATCTTCAGTTCAAAGACAATCAGCACAGTCGTCATATCTGTGAAGAAATCAAAAAAAGATTTTGTTAATAAAAAATGCAGCACCATTGATGAGATCACATTTTCTCACCTGGTACTGCATTTTTTATCTTATAAAGTTCTGTTGACCCATCCAACGATCTGTTCTGTTATTTTTCCCGAGATATGGTCATAATGAATTAATTTCTTAAACAGCTCCAGTGCAACAGAGATTGCAATACTGCTGCCCATAAGAAACAGCCAGATCAATAGAGCATTTCCAAAAGAATAGGTCACCTTTTTCAGCCATAAAACACGGATAAAGGTATGTATATAAAAAACATTTGCAGAATGTTTTCCCAAAAACTCCAGAATATGGCTTATACCCGGAATATCCAGAAGGAATTCATAGGACCAGTAAATAATCAACACAGGAATAAGCCCTGTCAAAGCGAATTCAAAATGTTCCAGGCCCCACTGGCTGTCCCATACTTTTAACATCAGTACGATCACACCTGTGCTGATAATAAACTTTATAATTTTATTGGCAGCCTGGTTTTTCACTATTTTGAACTCTTTCATTCTTTCCATCACACGCTGATCTGCAAAACATACAGCAAACGGAACAACAAAAAGATATTTTGTCAGATGCACATGTTTTTCGATCAAAAAACTCCCCGGTAAAAGAAACATGAAAATCATCAGCCAGTTATATTTTTTATAAAATCGCAGCACGAATGGCATAAACACGATCAGTAAAATTTCAAGACTGAGGAACCACCATGTATTTACCAGCATCTGTGTTCCAAAGAGATGTCCCACCCCAAAGAAATCCATAACTATGCTGATTATATTTTCCCACATGTTTCCTGCATACCGTGACGTATCCGTCACAAAAGTAACTCCTGTACAAAAGAAAAACGGAATCAAAAATGTAAGAACAAGTTTTACATATCGCTTCAATACAAACAAAGTTGCTGTATGTCCATCAAAATCATATTGCGGATATTTTGATTTCATTGAAAGTGTAAGTCCATACACCGACAAAAAAGCAAACATGCCAACACAATGTACCATGCATCGTGCGATCATCATCGCAGTATCCTGTGAAAAAGGCGCAAAACTGACTGCCATATTTCGCATTCTGGCACTATTGGAAAAACAATGATAAAAAAGCAAAAAGGAAATCGCGATTCCTTTTACAGCCAATGTATTTTTTTTGGTAAATCTACAGGTTTTCTCCATTCACTCTTCTCCTGTTTCTGTACTCAGCTTCCCGCATATTTTATCGCATATTATCAGGCTTTGTCAATCAGTCCGGTTCAAGAATCACCTCTTGAAAATACAGAATCTGTTCTGTATAATTTTCTTAACAAACAAAAAGGAGCTTTTCATGGAAAATCAGCCTTATATCACTAAAATCCAGGTTAAAAAAAATAAATTTCTCATTTTTGTACAATATTCCGGAACTGTCTCCGGACTTCAGGGGCGTATACATTTTTGTAATGCATGGCTCGACTATTCCCATGACCTTACTGCCATACAATCCTCTGCGGATACCCTTCTATATTCCATCGATACAGCTATACTGGAATCCAGCGAAGGAGACTGGGAATTTTTACTTTATCAGACAGATTCCGATATTTCATATACACCCATACTCAGCAACCGGACACGTCTGACCCTTTTACTTGGCAGACATTATATCCGAAAACAGAAACTTCTTTATTTTCCAATGGGCGGCTCTGCGCATAAACTGCTCATTCGCTGCCGCCACTGGCAGAGATATGATACATTTTCACACCGTCTAAAAGAACTGAGTGCTTTTGGCATTTATAAATTATTTGGACGTTTTGTCCGAAAGAAGCATATCTGGCTTGTATACGAAAAATTCTGTATCACCGCTCAGGAAAACGGTTTCTACTTTTTTGAATACTGTATGAAGCACCAGAAGAAGAACGTCTATTTTATACTTGACAAAACATCTCCTCAATGGGACTATATGCAAAAATATAAAGATAACCTCATTCCATTTCTAAGCTTCCGCCATATTCTGTATCTGCTTTGTGCAGATCTGTACATTTCGCCGGATGCCCGCTATCATGCGTATGCGTGGAAACCAATGCCTAATCCCGTCACCAGAGAAATCAATAGTCAGAAACTTCTTTTTCTGCAGCACGGTGTTACCGCAATGAAAAAAGTAGATCATCTTTTTGGTGCCAGGGGATCCAGTCCTGCGACTTATTTTGTCACTACCTCAGCTGCAGAACAAGAGATCATTACACAGAATTTTGGCTATCCGCCTGAAAAGGCTCCAATCCTTGGATTTGCACGATGGGATGGTCTCAGGGATACTTCAGATCCTGCTCATCCTGTCATTCTGCTTATGCCAACCTGGCGTTCCTGGCTGGAAGGTCAGAATAATGAAATTTTCCAACAGAGCAGTTATTATCAACATTATGCTTCTCTCCTGAGCAATCAGGAACTTCAGGATTATCTGAAAACACATGAACTGAAACTGCTGTTTTATATTCATCCGAAACTACAGGAATTTATCAGCACTTTCCATTCCGAAGACTCTCAGATTGAGCTGTATTCCTTTGATTCCATGCCTCTGAACCAGCTTCTCATGCGGTGTTCCATGATGATCACGGATTACTCCAGTGCCTGCTGGGATGTTTATTATCAGGGAAAACCCGTTCTGTTCTATCAATTTGATGTGGACGACTATAACAGGACTAATGGAAGTTACCTCAATATGGAAAAAGATCTGTTCGGCGACCGTTGCACAGAGCAGGAAGATCTCGTTCATCTGATCAAAGATTATGCTGAAAACGGCTTTCAGGAAAAACAGAAATACGCCGAAATGCGCAAAGAATATTTTGCTTATATCGATCACAATAACTGTCAGCGAACCTACGAATACATCAAAAGCCAGGGCTATTAAACCCTGGCTTTCACTATTAAACCAATTCTGTTACTACTTTGATAAAGAAAATTACGATCACGACGATCATGACCGGTTTCACGATCTTATGACCATTTGATGTAAAACTGTGACTTCCAAGATAGTTTCCTGCCATATTACAGCAGCCCGCAGCAATTCCCAGTGGCAGGAGTACCTTACCATTGATCAAAAACACAACCAGTGCCGTAATATTGGTTGTAAGATTGATTGCCTTCGTTGTTCCCGCTGCATCATTCAGTGTCATATGGCAGAATCCTGTAAAAAGAAGCATCAGGAACGTGCCTGTTCCCGGTCCATAAATTCCGTCATAAATACCGATCACCACTGCGATCAGAATGCATTTAAAGATCAACATTCCATTGACTGCATCTGTGGTATTTTCGTCATTCCCCTGCAGTGCTTTGCTTCTGAGAACATAAAATAAGATTACCGGCAAAACGATCACCATTGCTATTTTGAGAACTCTGTCTGAAATGAGTAATGCAAGATGAGACCCCATCCAGGACCCGGCAATCGCACCAAAAATTGCCGGAATACATATTTTCCACTTCATAAAGCCCTTTTTCATATAATGGTAAGTTGCAACAGAAGTCCCCATGAAGCTGCTCATTTTATTTGTTGCAATCGCAGTATGTACCGGCAGTCCGGCGATCATATATGCCGGAAGAGAGATCAGTCCCCCACCGCCGGCGATCGAATCTACAAATCCTGCCAGAAATACAAAAAAACATACTACCAGATAAACTAATATCACTTTTTCTCCCACGTTCCCTGTCCTCAACTTCTTTTGTTATTTATTATTTCTTCTTCATCGCAATCAGTGTAGGCCGAAGAATTTCCACATATTCTTCGTACATAACTTCTCTGAGAAAATCCACATATTCCCAGAAAGTCAACTCTCCGTCCGGCGTGAGAAGTTCAAAATCTGTATCATAAACATTTACAAACAGACCAGTCTCTTTAAGACCATTTCGCAGATAAAATGCTTTTCTTCTCTTACGTTCTTCTGCATTCTCCGCTTTTTCATTCTGTGTTTCAATCTCAAAAATATATTTATAATTTTTAAAGCGTTCCAGAAGCACTTCCAGCCCTTTGCTTCCATAACCACCATTTCGTTTCTCAGGTGCGATTGCATAATAGTCCAGAAGAGCCCGATTCTGCTCTTCATCGATCAGATTGATCGCCAGACCTGCAAATTCATCCTCATCGACCAACGCAAGCATTTCCATCTTTCCATCAGCAGCCAGCTGTTCCATAACCTGGAGTGGCTTTTTTTCCTGCTCTGGAAACGCCTTATCGTATAAGTCATACAGCTGCCATTTATACTGTGCGCCTTCATCGGCAATGTTCATCAGTTTCATATTATCTGTCTCCTGTTTAATTATTAATCATATCCGGCCATGACAGAATCTCTGCAGCAATTTCTTTTTCGTAATCGCCCTCGATATCCTGGCTTCTGCCCGCTTCATAAATATTGGTTTCTGCACCCCAGACTTCATCATGATATTCCCACACATGAAAACGAAGTCCACGGAACATGAAATCAAGACTTCCACAGTCATCTTCTTCTGTATATTCATATTTGATATTTTTCTGTTTTAACGCATTCTGTACCATCTGCAGTTTCATATCTGTTTCTCCTGTCCTTATCATATATTTCTGTTAAACATCGAAATCGTCTTAACGACGACTTTGCTTTAAATACTCATGTTCTTTAGTATAACACATCCCTGTCGGTTGTCTATTGTAAAAATCGCTTCCATGCTTTATTATAGTAAATAGCGAAAAAAGGAGTGTATACCAATGACTACTAAAATGGTTTTTCACGGAAGTGATATAGAAAAAATTTGCGCTTACTATCATTTGAATAAAGAAGATATCGTTAAATTCGGAGCAAACGTCAATCCACTTGGTCTTTCTGCTTCTGTCAAAAAAGAAATTGCAGAAAATATAGATCTGTTTTCTTCTTATCCGGACAGAGATTATGTCAGCCTCCGAAATACGATTGCTGCATACTGTCAGATTCCGGCAGAATTTATTCTTCCGGGAAATGGCTCCAGCGAACTGATCTCTCTGCTAATCCAGGAACGTGCACCAAAGCATACTCTGATCCTCGGACCGACTTATTCCGAATATTCAAGAGAACTTTCTTTCTCCGGAAGCACACAGGAATATTATCATCTACAGGAAGAACGTAACTTTATTCTGGATGTGGATGATCTGTGTAAAACACTGGAAAAAGGCTATGATTTCCTGATCATCTGTAATCCGAATAATCCGACTTCTTCTGCGATCATGCAGGAAGATTTGAGAAAGCTGATTGCGTTCTGTTCTGGAAAAAATATTTTTGTCATGATTGACGAAACATACGTGGAATTTGCACCGGACATCCATGCAGTAACAGCGGTTCCTCTGACCAGAGAATTTACAAATCTGATGGTTCTGCGTGGTGTATCTAAATTTTATGCGGCTCCGGGTATGCGTCTCGGCTATGGCATTACAGGAAACAGAGAATTTCTCGCCCGAATGAGAGAAAAGCAAACGCCATGGTCTCTGAATAGTCTTGGTGCATTTGCCGGCGAAAAAATGCTCCTTGACCATGACTATTTCCGCAGGACACGTGATCTGATTCTCGGTGAACGTGACCGGATGGAAACTGAATTAAAAAAGCTTCCAATCTTCAAGGTCTATCCGGCATATGCAAACTTTATCCTTCTGAAAATTCAGAAAGAAGGCCTGACTTCCGCAGATGTATTTGAAGCCTGCATCAAAAAAGGGCTGATGATTCGTGACTGTTCTTCTTTCCAGTGCCTGGACGGAGAATTTGTCCGGTTCTGCATCATGATGCCGGAAGACAATACAAGACTTTTAAACGTACTGAAGCAGCTGTGATCCAGCTGCTTCTTTTTTATACTTTTATGCGTATATTCTTAACTGTTCCTGAGCATCTCCCATTTTGCTGTTTTCAATGATGCATATGCAGATATTTCTCCCGGGTAGCAAGTCCGCCACGGATGTGACGTTCTTCTTTATTCACATCCAGAATCTTACGCGCCTCTCCCGCCAGTGCCGGATTGATCTGGATCAGCCGGTCTGTCACATCTTTATGTTTGGTTGTCACTAATTAGAACGGTTTCATCTAAGCCTAAATCACCGAAGATTCGTAAGTAAATATCTACGTTACCATCCTTGTCTACTTCAATTTTCTGGATAATCCGTTTAAGCTGTGCATTGGTCATCTGGTGAACATCGGAAATATCTTCAATCTCTTTAAACGTGCGATTCAAGATTGTTTCCAGTTGTTCACCTTTTGTCAGGTGATAAGCAACCATTTTCAACTCATTCTCCAGACGCTCGATTTCCTGTTTTGTGCCGCCGATTTTTTCATTCAGTTCCTCACGTGTAATGAGGTCATCGGTGTACATATCCATGTATTTCTGACGCATTTTTTTAAGCTTGTGAAGCTGTGCGTTCAATTCCTTTTCGTAATTCAGGTTCTCATCCTTGGCTTTGTAAACCCTCTGGAATTCGCCTGTTACGTGACGAATTACATTTTTCTTTGCTTTCAGCAGCTCGGAAAAGTATTCGGACAGAACTTCAATCAACTCTTCCTCGTCCACTGTCTGAGCATTCGGGCAGCTATCCGCCCCACGTCCATTATGACCGGAACATACCCAGCGAATATAAGTATTCTTATAAGTACGAACAGTTCGTCGAAATGACCAGCCACATTCCTTACATTTAATCAGAGTAGAAAACAAATACTTATTGCTCTGCCGTTCCTTTGTTAATTTAAAAGTCTTGCTTCTGCACTCCAAAATCTCCTGTGCCTTTTCATACATTTCCGGCTCAATAATCCGCAGTTCCGGACGTTCTGTTACCATCCACTCCGTCTCGTCTTTTTCCGTTCTCTGTCCAGTCAGGAAGTCAGCTACTTCCTGCTTGCCGTTGATAATTTTTCCGGTATAAAGTTCATTCGTTAAAATCCGGCACGTCGCATTCTGGCTCCACTGACAATTACGCTTTGTTCGGATACCTTTCGCATTCAGCATGTTTGCAATCTTGGCGGCACCATATCCTTCTTCGATATACCATTTATAAA
>SKER01000993.1_pt1 | contig 26641 bp, 21 predicted proteins | sample 4826961 | NCBI WGS metagenome assembly SKER01 (sample SAMN11008804, study PRJNA524170) | human gut metagenome | biome: Human fecal sample; material: Feces; isolation source: fecal sample from pouch patient p47 | host: Homo sapiens | place: Israel: Tel-Aviv | collected 2016-11-16 | reverse complement strand
AAGTGCGTCATTTGACGGACATCCTTTCATATAGGTTTGGTTCACTTAATATGATACCTGATGTCACGCCGAATGGCGTTTTTTATTTACCACCAACTGGGTGGCTAACTTCATTCTATAATCCACCATTCTGATTATAATTTGGAAATATTCGCTTTTAGCAAAAAGGTAGTAAACAGATCAGAATCGTCATTCTGCTTTTCTACTACTAAAAGTCTGTTTTAAATTCTAAACTAAAATAGGCTAAACACTGATGTTAAGCTTCATAAGTATTTAATATTGTAGAAGCATCGTTTTTTATGGTATTATTTGAACGTATGTTCAGGGATAGCTTTTAACAAAAAGAGGGAATTAAAATATGGAACCAAGAATAAAGTTATTAAGTGCTGAGATATATGAAGCGATTTGGACAGATAGTGTAAAGCAGGCAGCTAAGGAATATAAAGTTAATTATGAGGATCTTTTAGTCGCTTGTCATCAAGCAGGTATTCCAATTCCAAATACAAAATACCGCATGGCACTGAAGAATGGTCAGGATACTACAAAACTCAGAGTCGCATTACCGATGAATGTCGATAAATATATTTTAGTGAAAGCAGTTAAAACTAGCGGGGTGACGCAAGGTGATAAGTTGCAGTTTGATCCTGATGATATTAAGCAACAATTTAGTTTTTTGGATGATTCGGTTAAGATACAACAGATTACTGATGCTTTGATTAAGGCAAGCCAAAGGAAAAGCTGGCAGACGTCTCCAGAGGTTAAGGCTTATAAAGCTAGCGTTAAACAGTGGCGTACTGATAAGCATCCACGTTACCGAAACTATTACTATAATGAAGATAAACCACAGTCGCCAAAGTTTATTGATAATCTTTCTCCGCGGGGATTACAACGAGCCTGTCGCATATTGAATCGCGTGGTTACAGTTTTTAAACAAGTTGGTGAACGAGTTACTGATGATCTTGCAATAACGATTGGTCAAGACGAAGTAGAATATGAGATCAAGGAAGACCGAGATAAGATTCCTCACAAGTTGACTAGTCAAGAAAAGCAGGAGTTAGCACATTATGAAGAGGAAAAGAAGCGTTATGATTGGGCTTCGCGTCCTCAAATTAGAAAGTATGATCGTCCTTATAATGGTCACCTGCGGATTCGCTTTATTGTAGCCGGTAGTCACAAGCGTTATGTTAAGGATGACAAAGCACCTTTGGAAGATCAACTGTTGAGTATTATCGTTGCTTTTTATAAGACCTATCTAGAAACTAAGCATAAACGGGAGCAGTGGGAAGCTGAAGAACGAGCTCGAAAATTGGAAGAGCAACGAGAACAGCGACGTAAACAACGGATCGCTGACGAAAAACAACGTGTATTGACTTTAATCAACGAGGCTAAGGATTATCAACTCGCCAATGCCGTGCGTCGTTATGTTACGGCTCTTGAGGATGAAGATGGTGATAAGGTTAAGATTGCTTGGATGAAGAGTGTTGCCGATTGGATTGATCCGCTTGTTTCTGGTGAAAATCCCTATTTAAAGAAACGCCAGCATGGTGATAGTGATGAGAAGAAAGCTAATTATCTTGGTGAGGAAACTGCATCGCATCATGATAGTTTTATGAATTACCTTAATATGCTTTAGAAATTAGGTCTGTATAGTTTAAATTTTTAGAAACAGCACAAGAAGTTCACGGCGAAACCGGATTAGATGGTGTTGACTTACCTGCTCCAGATTTTAAAGTTCAAGATATCCCAGCTATTGACTTAATAGCTAAGACTTTACGTAATAGTTCCGAAAAAGTGACATTGGTAGTAACCGGACCAATGACTAATGCAGCTTTATTCCTTCGAGTTTACCCAGAACTCGCTAAGGAAAAGATTGATCAAATTGTTTTTATGGGTGGTGCAATGGGCCTCGGTAATTGGCGCCCATCAGTTGAATTTAATATTTTTGTTGACCCAGAAGCAGCAAAAATCGTGATGAACTTTGGTATTCCATTGGTAATGGCACCCCTAAACGTTACACATAAAGCTCAGATTATGAAAACTGAAATTGAACAGATTGTTGAAATTGATAATCCAGTTGGGAAGGCTTTTTTTGATTATGGACTCGATTAAAAGTTTTTCGTAGTAAAATTGGTATATATAGCTAATATTGATGCTTTCTACAGAAATGCGTAGGGAATCATTAAAGTAATTACTTTAATGATTACATATGATGTAATATAAACTAATAAAATATTAATGGCGGTGATAATATGGATACTGTTAAAGTTCGAATACAAGGAAATGCAACAGTCGTAACTATTCCTAAACCATTCAATATCAAGCCTGGTACTGAATATCGTTTTGTTAAAGGGAAAAGTGGGACGTTAATTTTGACGCCAACTAAAAAAGTACCTTCAACGATTGAGGACCTTTTTAAGGACTGGCATGGTGAATATCAAATGCCAGAAGACTTGAAGGGATGGCAAAATGTTAAACCAAAAGGAAAAGAATTATGGTAGAATATCCACGAACTGGCAGTGTTATTTATATTGATTTTGATCCTTCAGTAGGTGCAGAAATCCAGAAACGATGACCAGCCGTAGTGATTAGTAATAATATATTAGCGCAAACATCACCTTTTGCTTGGGTAGTTCCTATTTTTCATGGTTCTTTTAATAGAGAAGATTATCCACTACATGTTCAACTAGATAAGCGAACCCAAATTGATGGAACAGTGTATATTGAACAAATTAAGTCGGTTGATTTTGGTTGTCGTAAATGGCAGTTTATCGAGATGTTGCCAACTGATCTTTTTGATGAGGTACGACAAAAGGCTAGATTAGTAATATGATAAATTAGGAGAGATTATGTCTAAAAATTTAACCCTTCAAAATACTATTAACCAAATTAAATATATTCAAGATCGTCAAGACGCCTTGTTTGAATTAGATCCGGACCAATATGATCGTCAAGTAGCTAAGCTCAGTATACTTAACCAAAAATTAATTGATGCTTTTATAATGACGATTACAGATAAGTACACGGAGAAAACTGTTAAGAAACACCAGCGAAATCTTACTTTCTTCCTGAATGAGTACTTGGCTTGCCACCTAGAAACTATTTTTGGTGAAGAAATACTTGATCTTGAATATCCGATTACTAAGGGATTTACAACTACCGAGATGCGGGAAACTAAGACAGCACTAAAGAAGTTTTATCGTTTCCTATTGGCCCAACAGTTGATTACGACAGAAATGGCTAATCAAGTTGTAGATACCTTGAACTCACAGTTAACTTTGAAGGAAATACGACAGAGTTTAAGAAAAGAAAATGAATATTTAAAAAAGATGATTAGTGCCTCTCAGCCGGTTTTTAGTGAAACTACTGATGAGCTAATTAAGAACTATTTTGCGGCTTTTGCTAACTTATATGGAAAGATTTCTTGTGATCAAGCTTATCGAATTATCTGTCGGCAAAATCCAGAATTACGGTTAGCAAGTACTAAATTTATTAATTTAATTGAACGATTAACCTATCAGTCAGATGAACTTGGTTTCTTAGTCGACCAATCGCAAGTACAACCGCAGATTATCCATCATACACTATTAGATCATCCAGATAAATTAATGAGGCTTAGTGATCAAACCATGGGGATGCCGTTTGCTATTTTAAAGAAATCAAAACTATTAAAATATGCAGAAAATGGATATTTTGAACCATCACCGTCCTTGAAAACATTAGTGAACTTCTATCAGGATGTCCTTGAGATCCCAAAAGAGGAAATAGAAAGGTATGTTAAAATTACTGTTTCTATTATTCGCACTTGGACTGATGATAAGGTAAGTGGAATTTATAGTACAGTTAATGAGATGCTGCTCAATGATGGGTACGGTTGTGCAAATCGCGAGATGCTTGAAGAATTTATACAAGTGTTGATTAGCTTTTATAATGATACACCTCGATGGGTCTTGCGCGGGTTCGCTCCATCTCAATCACGAATGCAAATAAACGCTTTCGAATTACTAGATGATCAAAAGAACCTTAATAAGCGCTTAATTAGGTTAATGAAATCTGCACAAGTTGATCCATTAGAAATAATTCTTTATCTTTTTAGTAATAGTGATATAGATGAAGACACATCAAATAGGTTACAGCAACAGATAATTAACTTGGATATTCCATCATTAGATTAATCTTAACTACCCTTTGTTAGCGAGAACTCAGACTTTAGGGAGAATTTTAATTACTTGACTATCAATTTAATTAAAGCTATTTGCTGTAAATTAAAATCATATTAAAAACATCCTTGACGAATTGGAATGAACTCACTATACTAATCATAATTTATATGAGAATTAGCTGAGATCGAATGAGTAACTAATGATAAAATTTACAGAGAACTGTAACTGGTGAAATGCAGTATTTTTAAAATTAGTGAAGATGGTTCGTGAGCGATTGATCGGCGAATAATTAGCAGGTCACGGTGTTGCTACCGTTATTTAAGCTCCAGATTTATCATTTTGATAAGTCTGTTTGAGTGCAGGAATTTTTATAGTTCCTGAAGCGAGGGTGGTACCGCGGATAAACGTCCCTTGAAGAGATTAAGTTCTTTTCAAGGGGCGTTTTTTAGTTACAAGGAGGTATTAGCATGATTAAAATCACTGAGGAATTAACAAAACCATTATTAATTGATGGCGCAATGTCAACAGCGCTAGAGCAATTAGGGGCAGATACAAATAATCCGCTCTGGACGGCCAGCGTTTTGGCTCACCAGCCCGCACTAGTAAAAGAAGTCCATCAAGCATATTTTAAGGTGGGGGCCCGGCTAGCCATTACTGATACTTATCAAGCTAATGTGCCAGCGTTTATCAATAATGGCTATTCTGAACGCCAAGCCCATCAATTAATTCGGCGGGCAGTGATTTTGGCTAAAGAGGCGCGTGATGAATACCAACAAGCAACTGGAACTTATAACTATGTAGCTGGTGCATTAGGTCCTTATGGTGCATATCTGGCCAATGGAAGTGAGTATACTGGTGACTACCACCTTAGTACGGCCGAATACCAGCAATTTCATCGACCACGGCTAACTGACATTTTAAGTGTCGGTGTTGATGTGCTGGCAATCGAAACCCAGCCACGGCTCGATGAGGTATTAGCAGAGTTGGATCTTGTTAAGAAACTTGCACCTGGAACCCTCTGTTATGTCAGCTTCTCATTAAAAGACCATACAAGTTTGCCGGATGGGACCTCTTTATCAGTAGCGGCTCGCACAGTTGCGAAATATTCTAATGTTTTTGCAATCGGCGTAAATTGCATTCCGTTAGAAGAGGTCACAGCAGCTATTGAAACAATCCGTACAGTTACCGATAAGCCAGTTATTGCTTATCCTAATTCAAGCGCAATCTATGACCCTCAAACTAAAACGTGGCGGTACCCCCGAGGACATCGGCGGTTGACTAGTTACTTACCGCAATGGTTTACAGCTGGCTTAACAATTATCGGGGGATGTTGTACGACAACTCCTCAAGATATTGCTGAAATACATGAATATTTGAAAGGGGGGAGATAAGGATGCCTAAGAAAACACATTTAGCACGAGAAATGAGTGCCCGCCATATTCAAATGATTGCACTTGGCGGGGTGATTGGGACGGGGCTTTTTCTTAGTTCAGGTTATACCATTCATCAAGCCGGTCCCCTCGGAACAGTTATTGCTTATTTAATTGGGGCCTTAATTGTTTATGCGGTAATGTTATGTTTAGGTGAACTAAGTGTTGCGATGCCGTATACGGGGGCATTTCATGTCTACGCCAAAAATCTTATTGGTCCTGCCACGGGTTTTACGGTGGCTATCCTATACTGGTTAACGTGGACAATTTCGATGGGGTCGGAATTTACTGCGGCCGGTTTAATTATGAAGCACTGGTTTCACCATGTTCCTGTTTGGTGGTGGAGTTTACTATTTATAGTTATTATTCTTTTGTCTAATATTTTTACTGTTAAGGCCTTTGCTGAAAGTGAATTTTGGCTGGCAGTGATTAAGGTTCTGGCAATTTGTTCTTTTATCCTCCTGGGGGCCTTCGCGATTTTTGGCATTATTCCCATTCACGGTTATCAGCATGCGCCTTTATTAACGAATTTTACGAAAGATGGTCTCTTTCCAAGTGGTCTTAACGGTTTATTTATGACGATGTTAACTGTTAACTTTGCTTTTTCTGGCACCGAACTAATCGCGATTACTGCTGGAGAAACAAAGCACCCAGAAAAGACACTACCTAAGGCGATTCATACTACTTTATGGCGCCTTGTTATTTTCTTTGTCGGCAGTATGATTGTAATGGCGTCCTTAATTCCGTATCAAAAGGCTGGAGTAACCCAAAGTCCATTTGTCTACGTTTTTAGTCAAATGGGGATTCCATACGCTGCGGACTTAATGAATTTTGTAGTCTTAACGGCGATTATTTCTGCTGCTAATTCAGGATTATATGCTTCAACTCGGATGTTATGGTCATTAGCTAATGAGGGGACCATCCCCGCGGTAATTGCCAAAACCAACCAACGTGGCATCCCGGTTTTAGCTCTCTTGTTAAGTATGCTTGGTGGCGTCTTAGCCTTGCTTTCAAGTATCTATGCTGCCGGAACAATTTATTTAGTCCTTGTGTCTGTTTCTGGATTAGCGGTTGTCTTTGTCTGGATTGCTATTTCCTTATGTGAATTAATCTTTCACCGCCGTTGCTTAGCAGCCGGGCATCAAGTAAGCGAATTAAAGTATCGAACGCCTTGGTATCCAGTTGTCCCTTGGTTTGCTTTAATCGCTAGTAGCCTCTCCTGTATCTTGATTTGGTTTGATCCCCAACAACGAATTGCCTTATATTGTACGATTCCTTTTGTCCTTGTTTGTTATCTAACTTATTATTTACAGACATGGTGGCGGAAATATACTACAAAGAAAAAGGTTTCAACAGTTGTTAAGTAGATGTAAAAAGAGTGTAATTAAAGAAGTGATGACTTGTAGTAAAATATACGATGATAATTTTTAGTTAGGAGATATAATATGCGTTCACTATTTTTACTACAGTTGATTCAAGCAGTCTTAGTAGCAAGTCAATTAGTAATGATCTTCTCAGCTAATAAAGTCAAACGAGAATGGTTAACTGTTGGTCAGCTATGTATCACAATCGTCATTTTAGCCGACTTATTTTCCGAGCTAATTTTCTTTGGATATACAACAGTTTTGACTGGGTTCGTCTTATTCCTCCAGCTATTTTTATTGCCGATGTTTTGGAAACAGCTAAAGGAATTTGAAGAGTAGGAATGAAAAAGAGATAGTATGTATTTATTTGGCATATTATCTCTTTTTATGTACGTCATAAAGTATGCTAAAATGATAAAGATTATTAAGACCAATCAACGTTATGCGCTGACTGGCCTTTTGTAATTTTAAATATAATTAAGTGGGTTTTATTTATGAAGAAAAGAAAATTAAAGAAGAGTCTAGCAACAACTGCGACAGTAATGGCTGTTACAACGGGGGTGACGGCCATTAGTAATTCCGCTAAAGCTGATACAGTACAAAATAGTAAAAATACTATTCAACAAACGCTGCCTGATACGAACCAACAAGCTCAGCAGAATGTCTGTGCAGCTCAAGATGCGGTTAATAAAGCCAATGCTGATGTAGCAACCGCAAATAATGATCTTAATATTGCTAACCAAAATTTGGCAGATGCGGATCAAAATGTTGATTCTAATAAGAATCAAGTTAAACAAACGAGAGAGCAATTATCATCCCTTGAGCAAACAAAAGAAAATGCCCAACAAGTTTTAACTAACGCTCATGATGAATATTATGAACTATTGAAGCAACCAGTTAATATTTCATACACGGCATTTTCTGGTGGTGGATTGAGCGTTTATGAAGGATCAATGCTTGACTATATTGCTTATGATAATCAAGGAAACCTAATTTCTGAGAATCAAGCGTATAAAAATTTCCTCGCGAATGACTATCAAGGAAACATTGATTTATTGAAAAAGATTATTGCCAAAAATGAGAGAACCATTAATTACCTGAAAATGGGTAGACCATTCGAAGATAACATTAGGAATCTTGAACAAGCAAAAGTAACAATAAAAGAAGAACTAGAAGAATTATATAAGGTTGCAGCAGCGCAAAGAGAGGGAAAATATTATAAGCCTAAAGATGGTATCGGGTGGGTAAATATCGATTCATACGGTTTATCGTATTCTTATAGTTCCGCTAATTATAATGAATGGTATAATGTTGACGAAATTGATCATACACAGAATTTAATTAAAAATCACGAAGAAGCTTTAAACAAAATTCAACAAAGATTAGCCGAATTACATAATAAAACGCAGTCGGCTGTAGAAAAGGCAGAAAAAACATCCATTGCTGCCCAAGAATTACTTCAAAAGTTAGAGCGGATTTCCCAGCCACTTATTACTGCTACTCAACAAATTAAAGATGCCGAAAGTGCAATGTTCCAAGCTCAACAAAACCTGGCACTTCAAGAAGAACTACTTACTCAGGCCAAAGATAAGCGCAATATGATGCAATCTCAAGCAATCAATGCGCAAACCAAGCTCTTACAAGCACTTCTCAATAAGACAAATTCACAAGAAAAGTTAGCGTCAGCAAAAGAGAAATTACCGATGCAAACTGATGCCTTAAAGTACAGTTCGCTAATCAACCTTGAACCATTAACAATTGAGCCAGGAGAAACTCCTCTTCCTAAAGTTACGACAGCGATTGCAGTTGAGAATGATCATCAAAATAAAGCTGTTATTACTTTACCCGGCGATGAGCAAGAAAATAAGCTGCCTCAGGGAACAAAGGTAGTGTGGAAAGATGATGCTAAAGTTGCGACCGACCTTCAACGTCCCGGAAAGCATACTGAAGATGTCTTGATTGTTTTTCCTGATGGATCGGTAATTTTAACTAGCGAGCAAGTTACTGTTTCCGCAACAGAAAAACAGGCAGACGCTAATAAAGAGACTTCGCCTGCACAGAAAACAATTGATAGTACCCAAGAAAATAATATGCGTGCGAATGATCTTTCTGCCCAGGTAGTGGAAGTTAATGATGATAATCAAACCTCAGCACCAGAAATATTGGTGACTTCGCAAACCAAGCAACATACCGTCCGACCAAACGGGGTAATAAAAGGTCCGGCAGCACTGAATAATATTGTCCAGCCTTCATTAGCTAAGTCTTTTGAGGATAAGACAAGAAATAATGTTTTACCACGAACCGGGGATGAATCGTCACTTTCGATTATTGCCCTTGGCGCTGTTATTGGGCTAGCAGGAATTGGGGCAATACTTAAACGGTACGAATAAATTTGTTTTTCGTCATGCTAGTCTATATAATCAATGAAAATACAATATTTGAAAGGATCGACACATGAGTAACTGGCGTAATCTATTTGCACAACGAATTTATGAACGGGGTAGGGATTACTACTATCGCGATAAAGTTAAAAACTTAATAATCGATGAAGACGATAATTTTTCTGCAATCGTTAAGGGAAATCGGGCTTATAAAGTAACTGGTAGATACCATAATGGAAAGTTTTCTCAACTTCATTGTGATTGTCCCTATGCGCAGGATAACCATCGTTGTAAACATATGGCCGCGGTTTTAGAGGCGATTGATGATGATTCGGCAAATATTGAACCGCAAAAATCATTAGGGGAGGTTTTTCAATCAGCTTTTCCGCCAAACCGTTTACCAGTTGATCCGCAAAGTTTTCTAAGTAAAGAAGTCTTTCCGCTACGGCTGATTGAACATGTCTTTACTAATCTTGACGATGTTCAAATCATTTCTGAGATCCTAATTAAAGCTGCAGATGCTTATTTCACAATTCCTGGAGCTAAGTGGAATTATTCAGTGGCTGGGCGTTTTAAACAATATTACTTTTCAGTGCTAGTTGCTTTTAATCGAGAAATGATTGTGGACGTCCAGGTAGACTTTATAAATACAAGAGAAGGACAACAGATTGCTGAAATGGTTGCCCTTTATTACTTGTTAAAGTACCTTGATCAACATAATATTGAAGAGAATACTAATGAAGCGGCCCGGCAAATGCTAGCTAATTTTCTTGATCGCGATCCTGATAGTCAGACGATCATTACTGCTAATATCGGTGAATACTACGATGGTGGTCAATACCTTTACTTCCGGGCAGGTGTACCAGACCATATGTATAAGTTTCCAAACTTGACAACCTTAACAAATGGGATTGCCCGTGGTGAGCGGCTTCATTTAGGAAAGTTCTTTGATCAGCAAATTACCCCCGAAAACCTTGATAAAGATAGTAAACAATGGTTAGACTTGATCATCAAGCTATCCTCAACCGCTGATTTAACGCGCGATGGGTATTATGAAGCATCCGTAAAAAATGAGCTGCCCCTGGCTAGCGTGATTATGGATGAAGTTGACCAAATATTAAAGACCGGTAATACGCTTTATAATCGGTGGAAAGTGCCTATTAAGCGGGAAGAACGTGCATTAAAAGCAGCAGTTTCAATTAAAGCAAATGGTGCTGATGACGATCCAAGTCGTTATCTTGATGTTAGTGTTGACCTTCCGGCTGACCTTATTCGTGGACAGGCAGCCTATTATCACCTTGATGATCATACCTGGACTGCTTTTACAGGAATAGCCCCTGATAAGTTAGACCCTGTTTTTCCAGTAACCAGTGATCTTGTTTTTGGTGTTGATACTATGTCTGAGTTTTACCGCTATGTGTTACCCAAGATTCAGTCGATGTTTTCAGTCGAGATGCCCCAAGATCGCGATTTATCAAAGTTTTTACCTCCATTACCAACAGTAGTTTTCTTATTGGATTATCATGACGAACAAATTTATTGTGACTTGGCAACTGAAATTGATGGCAAAACACAAAAAATTAAGAAAATTGATGACCTTCCGCAATTTTTGATGCAAAGAGTTGAACAGGTACTAGCTAAATATTTCACCAAGTTTAATCAAACCGGGACTAGAGCAGTTCTGTTAGTTGATGAGGCAACAAATTTGCTAGCAACTGGCGTCAATGAATTGCAAGAAATAGGAATTACTAAGGCTACTCCTGCATTTAATGGGTTATACAAACAGCCGTTTACTAAGGTAAGTGTCGGTATCTCCGTTGATTCTGGCCTTTTAAAGCTTGATTTTGGTGATGATCAACTAACTGCTAAAGAAATCAAGCAAATTCTAAGAGATTTCCGGCCGCATAAACAGTACTATCAATTGGGCAAGAAAACCTTGAAGATGGATGAACCTTCGCTAACTGAATTAGTTGAGACATTGCGCAAAATGGGAATCTCATCACGTGATTTTACTGCGGAAGAACTTAAATTGCCGGTGTGTCGTGCTCTTTATCTTGATGATCTTTTATCCCACCAAGAAGCATTGAATTATCGTACTACTTCAGAATTGCACCAGCTAGTTACTGATGTTAAAACTCCGCAGAAAGATTTTAAGGTGCCGGCAAATCTTCATGCAACATTGCGTCCCTACCAATATGATGGTGTCCAGTGGCTAATAACCTTAATGAAGTATCATTTTGGTGGACTGTTAGCTGATGAGATGGGACTAGGCAAGACCCTGCAGATTATTACTGTTCTGTTAAGTGAACAAGGAAATGGACAAAATTTAATTGTTGCCCCAGCAGCAGTTATCTATAATTGGCAAGACGAGCTTAAAAAGTTTGCGCCAGACCTTAAAGTAATCGTCCTTGATGGTAGTAAAGCTGAACGGCGGAAACAGTTCGCACAAAGCACAGAAAGTGATATCATTATTACTTCTTATGATGCAGCCAAACGAGATATTGATTTTTATGAAGGGCATGTCTTTAATATTGAAGTTATTGATGAGGCCCAATACATTAAAAATCCCCAAACTGCTGCCGCTAAAACGGTCAAAGCGATCAATGCTAAGCAGCGTTTTGCTTTAACCGGAACCCCGATTGAGAACCGGTTAAGCGAACTCTGGAGTATTTTTGACTACTTGATGCCGGGGTTACTTGGTTCCTACCAGCAGTTCCGCAAACAGTATGAAGGACCGATTATTAAAAATCAGGATGAGCAAGCTCAGGACGACTTAAAACGTTTGGTACAACCATTCATGCTCCGTCGTTTGAAGCAAGATGTCCTTAATGATTTACCGATGAAAAATGAACAGGTATTTTTAACGCCAATGGTTGGTAAACAAGAACGCCTATATCAGGCACGTGCTCAAAGATTGATAAGACAGATTCAAAAACAGAATGATGAAGAGTTTCAGCAGAATAAATTAGCAGTCTTGGCAGAAATTACTCGTCTTCGTGAACTATGTTGCAGTCCTCAATTGTTAGATAGGAGGTACAGTGGTCCTTCGGGAAAAATTAAGGCAACTATGAATTTAATTAAAGATGAAATGGCAGATAATCATAAAATTTTACTCTTCTCGCAGTTCACATCGGCATTAGCAATCTTAAAAGAAAAACTTGCTAATGCAGGAATTAAGTACTTTGTGATTGAAGGAAAGACAAAGAAAGCAGATCGTTTACAATTTGTTGATAAATTTAATTCCTATGATCAGCCAGCCGTCTTCTTAATTTCTCTGAAAGCAGGAGGAACGGGGTTAAATCTTACGAGTGCTGATGTTGTCATTCATTTTGACCCGTGGTGGAATATTGCAGCTGAAAATCAGGCGACTGACCGAGCTCACCGGATTGGTCAAAAGAATAACGTGACGATTTATAAAATGATTGCACAAAACACAATTGAAGAGAAAATCATTGAAATGCAACAGAAAAAAGCAGCTCTTGCTAATTCTATTCTTTCAGGAAATGAGCTAGCAAATGCCGTCATCAACAAGGAGACACTTCTTAACATCCTCAAATAATATAGGTTTTGTGAAGTTTTGTCCTAAGTCCCTATAAAATCCCGCTATAACTTGCTATACTTAAAATATTAATATGTGAAAAAAGGGATGAGAAGAATGGTAATGGTTGATTTGCATTGTCACCTTTTGCCGGGGATTGATGATGGTTCAAAAAGTATGGAGATTTCATTGCGACTTGCAAAAGAAGCAACAGAAAACGGGGTTACCCATGCTCTTTTGACTCCTCATCATATGAACGGGCACTATGTAAACCATAAACAAGATGTTTTAGCGCGAACAAAAGAATTTCAGGAAGAACTGGAGAAAAATAATATTCCACTAACTGTCTTTCCTGGACAAGAAGTGCGAATTAATGGTCAGCTAATTGAAGCTCTTGATAATGATGATATTCTATTTGCTGATGAGAGTGGAAAGTATATGATGCTGGAATTTCCAGACAATGATGTCCCTCATTACACTAACCAGATGATTTTTAACCTTCAACAACGGGGGATTACGCCAGTGGTTGTTCACCCTGAACGAAATACCAAGATCATGGCTGAACCGGACTTGCTTTATCAAATGTTGGAAAAAGGGTGCCTGTCACAAATCACTGCTAGTTCCTATGTTGGTACATTTGGTAAAAAAGTCGAAAAATTCAGTAAAAATCTGATTGCGGCTGGTCAAGGATATATCTTTGCTTCTGATGCTCATGACCTTCCAGGACGAAAATATGAAATGCGGCAGGCCTTTGACAAATTATCGCGTGAATTTGGCGCTGACGTTGCCCAAGAATACCAAGATAATGCGCGAGCTATCATTAATGGGGATGAAATTGGTCGCCATCAGATTAAGAAGGTTCAGCAACGTAAGAAATTATTTGGGTTATTTTAAAAAACTAAGATTAGTTCAGAGACTGTGACATAAATCAAGTTACTTTTGTAAAAGACAAATAGCGCAGTACAACAATGGCCTTCAGCGTCCGGCAAAGTCGAACGCTGAAGGCCTATTGTTGCTTGCGGGGGCTCGAAAACGAAGTCACAAGTGACTTCTGTCTCGCTCCCTTCTGTAAAATGCAAGATTTTAAGTGGATTTAACGATTTCTTACGTATATATAATATTAGAGACACTATTTTCAGGAGGAACTTATGCGTTTTTTACATACGGCTGATTGGCATATTGGCAAGACATTAAACGATTTTAGCTTGCTTGATGATCAGCTAGCAACCTTTAAGCAGATTGAAGCAATTGCCAAAGACCAGCAAGTTGATGCGATAGTGATTGCCGGGGATTTATATGATCGGTCCGTGCCCAATGAAGCAGCGGTTAAGCTTTTAAACCAGATGCTGCAAGACTTAAACCTGGCTGATCATTTTCCTTTACTGGCAATCAGTGGGAACCATGATTCAGCGGTCCGTTTGAGTACGGGGACTGATTGGTTTGTTTACCAGTCATTTTTCTTAAATACTAACATTAATGATGCTTTTACTCCGGTCACAATCAAGGATACCCAGTTTTTCTTATTGCCATTCTTTGGGATTCAAGAAGTTCGCAACTATTTTAATGACGACAAGATTAAAAATGTCAATGATGCGATGGCACGAATTACAGCTGAGATGGAAAAGCATTTTGCCCCTGGTAAAAGGCATGTCCTTGTCGCCCATTTCTTTGCGGCTGGAAGTAAGCGAACGGCTGATTCTGAAACTTTGATTGAGATTGGTGGATTGAGTGCAGTTACGACAGATGTTTTAGCTCCCTTTGATTATGTTGCTCTTGGTCACCTTCATAACCGCAATGCTTTAAATGACGAAAAAATTAAGTATAGTGGCTCACCAATGAAGTTTTCAGTATCGGAAGCCAAGCAAGAAAAAGGCGTTTGGATTGTTGATACAGCACCTTTTAAGGCCGAATGGGTTCCACTATCGCCAGCTCATGATATTCACCTTTTGAAAGGGAGTTTTACTGAACTGGCTACAAAACCTGAAGAAGCATTACGGGAAGATTTTTATGACATTGAATTGACCGACCAAGAACGAATTCCCGATGTACTAAACAAGTTACGCGAATATTATCCGAAGATTGTCAGCCTTCACCGGACACATCAGGCCAAGCAGGTTCAACTCAACCTTAGTAAAAAGCGTGCTCAGGAATCACCCCTTGATTTACTTGCGGATTTTTATTCCCAAACGATGGGAAATGATTTAACTGACCGCCAAAAGAAGTGGGCAGAAAAGGCCTTGACTCAAATCATGAAAGGGGAGGAATAGGATGCGTCCATTAACGATTGAACTACACTACTTTGGGCCGTATGAGCATCAAGTGATTGACTTTACGCAGTTCACAGAGCATTCCTTATTTCTGGTAGCAGGAAATACTGGTGCGGGGAAAACCACAATTTTTGATGCAATGTGTTATGCACTTTTTGGTCAAACAACCAATGATCGTGATCGGTCGGCTGCTGCTTTACGTTCTGATTTCGCACCAGCTGATCAAGAAACAATGGTAAAGTTTACCTTTGAACACCAAGACCTTAAATATCAAATTATGCGTCGTCCTAAACAGGTTTTAAAGGGACGCCGCGGCAATTTAGTTGAACATAATCAAGCCGTCGATCTTATTTACCCGCTTGAAAGCGATCATCCCCATGAAATTACTAAAATTAAGGAAGCAGACACGTTTATTACTGACCTGCTCAACCTAACCCGTGATCAATTTAAGCAGATTGTTCTTCTCTCTCAAGGAAAGTTTCGGCAGTTTCTCGATTCAGATAGCAATACGAAGGAAGCTCTTTTGCGTGACCTTTTTAATACGTCCCGTTATGAGCAGTGGGCAACGCAACTAAAAAATGATTTGCGTGAACAGAAGAAGTCATTGACGACCCAAGAAACAAAACTTCAATCATTAAAGGAAACCGTAACCGCGATTGATGCGCAATTAACAACTAAAGAATGGTTAGCGGAAGCAAAAAATTACTTATCCCGACTAAAAGCTAATCTTGAATACTTAGGCGATGATGAGCAGCAACAGCAAAAGAAAGTTGATCAGCTTGATACTCAACTTCATACTGAGCAAGATTTGAAGAAGAATATTGAGGAGTTGGCTGAACTTATCAAGGCTGGAGAAATACTGCAAGCTCAAGCGGAAAAGATCCAAGAAACAAAGCAACAAGTAAAAATCCTTGACTGGTATCAAGAACACCAAACAGAATATCAACGGTGGAAAGATGGCGAAAAGCGTCTCCAAAAATTAACAGCAGACAGTAATATTCTCCATGAGGACCTGCGTAATCTTCAAAAGCAACAGCAAACAATTGAAACCGAACTACAACAAACGAGCAAGCGGCAAGAAAAGATTGATCATCTTCAAACAGAAGTTGCCGACTTGACGAATAAACTCCCATTATTCGATGATCGAGATAAACTAAGATCAACTGTCGATGAACTACAAGCAAACTTAAAGCAACAGAAAAAGCAACAAGCTGCTTTCCAGAAGAAGTTGCAAGACGCTCAACAGCAATTGACGGTTATTACTAATAATTTAAAAGAGCATGAAAACTTGGGTGAGGTTCAAGTTCACATAGCAAAACAAGAAGCTCTTCAGGAAAAATTAACGACTGCCGGAAAAGATTTAAAGCAATTAGAAACAAAACTTTTATCTGAAAAGAAAAATTGCGCGAAATTAGAGCAAAAGCAGGGGGATGCTGAAAAACTCGTTCAAAAATCGCAAGGTGAGTTGAATGACTTAAATGATCGCTTTGCCCGTCACAAAATTGCCATTCTTGCTCAAAAATTAAAGCCGGCCACCCCTTGCCCAATTTGTGGATCACTTGACCACCCCCATCCGGCAAGCTTAGCAGATGATGGTGAATTGGTAACGGAAGCGCAAGTTAAAGCGGCAACCGTTAAAGCTCAACAAAATCGTAGTACGTTTGACCAGTTAAAAGAGCAAGTTCGCCAAAGCGTTGCCAAAGTTGCGGACTTAACTACACAGGTAGAAACCAAGCAGGCAAATTTAGCTGAATTGTTAGGGAATAATGAATTACCGAGTGATTGGGAAGGACAAATCGAAAGTCACGCTCAAAAACTAGCAGAAATGAAGACTGACCTCGATAGAATAGAACAACAGATTAAAGAATGGCGCCAAGAAGAGGAAGAATTGCAACAAGAATCCAAGTTCTCTCAAGAAAAATTAGATAAAATAGACGAAAGTGTGAACCGCTGTAAACAGGATTTAATCGCCAAGCAGACTATTCTGAAAGAAAAAGCAGCTTCTTTACCAGCAAAATTTCCTACTAAAGAAGCTGCTGACAAGCAAATTCAAACTGATCAACTAACGATCAAAGCCTTTAATAACCAGCTTGAGTCATTACAACAACAACGACAAGAAAATGCCGAAAAATTAGCAGGGACAAATAGTCGAATCGCTCAGACTAAAGAAGAACTTGCCACCCAAACGACGCAACAGGATAACTTACACCAATATCTTATGAACCTTTTAGCGCAATACGATGTCCAGCTTAAATGGGATTTCTGGCAAGAAGCTAGTGAACAAGTGGCAACATTGTCATCTTTACGTGAACAGGTAACGACCTTTGAGAATCAAGTCCAAGATAATCAGTCCCAACAAGAGCGGTTGACTAAGGCCATCAATAATCATTCGATGCCAGATATTGCGTCAACGCAGACAAAACTTAATGCTGAGCGTAAACAACTTCGGCAATGTCAGCAAGAAATTGGTCAGTTAACTGCTCAGTATAAGCAATTAGGAGAAACGGATCAAAAGATTATTAAGGCGGTTGTGAAAACAGGAAAACTTGATCAAGAAATTAATGAATTACAAACATTAACAGATGTTGTGACTGGGAATACTGAAAACCATGTTAGCTTAGAACGGTATGTATTACAGGCATATTTTCAAGAGGTCTTAGTAGCAGCCAATGTTCAGTTAGACCGGTTAACTAATGGTCGCTACCAGTTTGAATTAGCAACAGAAAGTCATGGGGCTGGTGCCAAGTGGAGTGGACTTGAAGTTAATGTATATGATGATAATGCTGGTAGAACGCGAAGTGCCCGGACGCTTTCTGGTGGTGAAAGTTTTATGGCTTCACTTGCTCTTGCTTTAGCTCTCTGCCAGATTGTCCAAGAGCAAAGTGGGGGAATTAAGATTGATGCGCTCTTTATCGATGAAGGATTTGGTTCCCTTGATCAGCAAGCTCTTGAAGATGCTCTTCATTCCCTTCAAGAACTCGAAGGCCACCGGATGATTGGAATTATCAGTCATATCACTGAACTTGAGGAGCAAATTCCAGATCAGTTAATTGTTCGATCAAGAAATGGCCGTAGTTATGTCGCATACCAGCATGAAATATAAGTTCAAAACAGTATTTAAATTTGCGATGATGAAATTAGATAAAAAATTAAAAATAAAAAGTGCAAAAATTAGTTTTTTTCGTATATATATTTATAGGGGAGGTGATTTGCGAGATGAAGACTTGTTCGTTCATAGACTCCTTTCCCCATTATTTGCTGTCTTCGTCTGCAATCACTTCCCTAATGGGAGCTGTGATATGAGTCAAGTTGCTTTCATAATGAGGTGACAGCGCAGTACAACAATGGTCTATCATCGCTTGGCAAAGCTGTTGGTGACTATTGATGTTTGCGTGGCCTCCAAAGACTAGGTTTGCGTCAAAAAACGAAGTAACAGGTGATTCCTGTCTCGCTCTCTTTCTTCTCCCACAAATCTTAATGTAAAGATCTCTTATCTACTCTTTTACGTATCACCAGATAGGAGATCTTTATTTTTTAAAATAAAAAGTGTAAATGTTATCTTTTTTACGTATATATTTAAGTGAAGGCCTAAAAAATGCATTTAATGCTCTTTAACTCCATATTATCTTCCACAGTCAAATCGGCCTTCATTTCAAAAGCTAGGAAATTCTTCTTAGCTTTTTCTTATAATATAAAAAAGCCATTATTGTGGGGAGGGCAATAATGACTTTGAAATTATTTATCTTAATGATTTGCGGTATCCAGCAGCTTGCGCTTCTGCTTCTGAGTTGAAATAGACCGCATTTGCTGAGTTCATATGATAGCCTTGCTGATCAGGCGTATGGTAGATTTTGAACGAGCATTACCAACGATCATACCGGCCTGATCGGTTCGCATATCACCGTTATTCGATGGTGCAGTTGAACTGGTACCTGTATTAACTGCTGAACTTTCCTCGCTACTGCTGCTAGATGATATTTCTGAAGATGATTCGCTTTCAACAAGGCGCAATGCATTTTGAAATCGGAACTTTGGGAAACCATGAGTTCGATGAAGGCTTAGCTGAGTATATGCGGATTGTTAATGGTGATGAACCTACTAAACAATATAATAAAGCTGAGATGGCCTATCCTCATGTGAAAACAGGGATTAATATTATTACCGCCAATGTTGTGAATAAGTCTGATGGTCAGATCCCGTTTGGAATGCAACCATACTTGATTAAAGAAATTCATACTAGTGATGGTAAAGTTGCCCGGATCGGCTTTATTGGGATTGAAACTACTTCCCTACCAATTTTAACCTTATACGATAATTACAAAGATTATGATGTTTTAGACGAGGCTGAAACAATTGCAAAATATGATCAAATTTTACGCAAAAAAGGTGTTAACGCAATTGTAGTTCTTGCCCATACAGGGGTTTCAACTAATAAAGATGGCAGCACTAAGGGTAATGCTGTTGATATTATTAAGAGGCTTTACCAAATTGATCCTAATAATTCTGTGGATCTTTATATTGCCGGTCACTCCCACCAATATGCTAATGCTACTGTTGGAAGTGTAAAATTAGTGCAAGCCATTTACACGGGTAAAGCTTACGATGATATTATCGGTTACATCGATCCAACAACTAATGATTTTGCGCCCAATAGTCTCGTTTCACATGTCTTTCCGGTACTATCTGAAAAGGATGCGCCTAATATCAAAACGGATGCAAATGTTACAGCAATTGTTGAAGATGCGAACAACCGAGTAGCACCGATTATTAACAAGAAAATAGGGGAAGCTGCTACAACAGGCGATATTCTTGGACGACTTCATAATACTCCTACTCGTGAAAATGCCGTTGGTGAATTAGTTGTCGATGGTCAATTATATGCCGCTCATAAGGTAGGCTTACCAGCTGATTTTGCGATGACTAATACAGGGGGCGTTCGTGCAGATCTGCATGTTAATCCTGATCGTTCCATTACATGGGGGAGTGCCCAAGCGGTTCAACCATTTGGTAATATTTTGCGGGTAGTTGAAATGACAGGGGCACAAATTGTTGAAGCCTTGAATCAACAATACGACGAAGATCAAGCTTATTACTTACAAATTTCCGGGCTTCGTTATACTTATACTGATCAAAACGATCCTAACCAACCATATAAGGTCGTTCAAGTTTATGACCAACATAATCAGCCGCTTGATATGAATAAGACTTACAATGTTGTTATTAATGACTTTTTAGCAGGTGGCGGAGATGGCTTTTCTGCATTTAAGGGTACCAAAGTTGTCGGGATTGTTGGTCAAGATACAGACGTGTTTATTGATTATATTACTGATATGACTAATGATGGTAAACCAATTACCGCACCAACAATGAACCGTAAGATTTACTTGACTGCTGAACAATTAGCAAAAGCTGACTCGGATTCACAGTCACAAACAGGAACTAATCGGAACACTCAAAACGATGCTAATTCCCAGACTGAAGGAAATCAGCTTCAAGAGGTTCCAAGCCAACCGGTATCTCCAACAGTAACCTTGCCAACAACAGCTGGTCAACCAGCCGAAACTGTTACATTACACGGTCAACCTAAGCAACAAACCGTAGCTGCTGCTAATAATCAATTAATTAATTTGACGCCTACATCAATCAATGGTCAAAAGCAAAAAGCAACTGACCAGCAAGCAGCTTTACCACAAACTGGTAACGATGAAGATCTTGCATTACTTCTTCTCGGAAGCTCGTTAATGGCAGCAACCGGATTGACAATTATTGATCGCAAGCGTAAACATGCTTAATCGTTTAAAATGAAATAGACTGTTACTTTCATTATTTGGAAGCTAGCAGTCTATTTTTCATTATTTTGTTTTCTCGCTATAATGGAAACGATAAAGTAAAAATGGAGTAAGAACATGGCAGAAAATATCATCAATATTTTAAAAACCAATAATATGACCGTCGCGTTTGTCGCTCAAGAAAGCGGCCTCGACGTTGCGCAGGTTAACGAAACACTTAAACGGCCCGTTGCAACTTGGTCAATTCAGATTCTTAATGCACTTGCAGATGCTTTAGGAGAGCGTCCAGGAGAATTATTAGATCGGATTCAAGACTTTGATTTTCACCTCCATACTGACGATGATCAATTAACGATTCAGCACGTGCAGTTCCAAACACCTTCTTCTTATCAACAAGTTCGTTTTGCCGTTGAAAGTAATGTTTTAGAGGGATGGAAACCTACAGCAACAGAGGTAAGACAATTAAAAGAGAGTGCCGAAAATCCAGATGATGAAATTTTAATGGAAATTGAGCAATTATTTGGTGATGAAGATGACTGATGAAGAACTTCAAGCAAAATTTTTATATGATAATGGAACACTCCGCAATAAATTTGCAATTAAAAATGCGGATGAATTAAGCTTAATTGAGTATCGCGGCGTAGCAGAAAGGGAAGTGGCCCTCCTGCAACAACAACCGAAAATTAAAAGCTTTGAAGATTTACAGACGATTAATAAATTCCTTTTTGGTTGGCTTTATGACTGGGCGGGTGAGTTACGTAACTACTACATTTCAAAAGCAGGTTTTGATTTTTTGGAATATGGTCGCTTTGATAATGCAATTAAGTATATTAATGATGAAATTGGGCGATTGAATAAGAAAAAGCAGCCTACCATTGAGGATTATGCTGCTCTCTTAAATGATTTGAACTATATTCATCCGTTTCGTGAAGGGAATGGGCGATCAACTAAATTATTCATCCAGTTAATTGCCCTCCATCATGGTCAGATAATTGATTATCCAGCCGACAACGCGGAAATGATTGCCGGGTTAAACCAATCAGATGTCGGTATTATTGCCAAGACCATGGCATTACAAAAAAGTGCTGGTTAATTTAGTTTACTAGCTGCTTGTTTATCAAGAATCACTGTTACGTTTGGATGCTGTTGGAGGGCTGATGCCGGAACAGCAGTCGTGATTTTACCGTTGACCATTTTGTTGATTGCGTCTGCTTTTTGCTCACCAAATGCGAGTAAGATGATATGTTTTGCTTGCAAGATTGAACCAATTCCCATCGTGTAGGCTTCTGTTGGTACATCCTTGCTTGAAGTAAAGAAACGCGCGTTGGCATTGATAGTAGCAGGGGTTAACTTTGCTTTATGGGTTTGGCTATCAAAAGGGGTTCCAGGCTCATTAAAACCGATATGACCATTATTACCAATTCCTAAAATTTGCGTATCAATAGGGTAAGTAGCCAAAATCTGATTATAGTGATTAATTACTTCAGTGGCATTCAGATTACTGCCATCCGGAATAAAACTTTTGGCAAATGGTTTTTGAGCGAAAAGATGATATTTCATAAAGTAATGATAACTTTGCGGATCAGTTGATTTAAGACCGACATATTCATCAAGATTAATCGAAATAAGGTTAGAATAATCAACAGAACTATTAGTCATTTTTTGATAAAGACCTAGTGGAGAACTCCCTGTTGCAAGGCCAAGTACTTGGGCACCGTTAATAATATCTGTTTGGAGAAATTCAAAGGCATTTTGGCTTGCTACTTCTTTACTTTTCGTTACAAGAATTTTCATCCTCATCACCTCACGACTATTGTAATTCTTTTAAGGAAAAAGAAAAGAGCAATTGCTAATGTAATGCTTATTCTTTAGATTTGACAAAAATATTATTGAATGCGCTTACAAAAATGTGTAAAATAAGGGTGTTGCTGAAACAATCTGATAAGAATTGGGGAAAGTTTAATGAAATTTAAAAAATTAACAGTAATGTGTGCTGTTTTATCAGGTTTACTATTAGGGAGCTCGGCGATGACGGTGGTTCCAGCTACTACCTATGCAGCCTCTAATGATAAGCAGGTGACAATCTATCTTACACGTCACGGGGAAACTACTGGTAATGTGATGCAACGGGTGCAAGGATCAAGTGATTTTCCATTAACCAAAAATGGAATTACCGTTGCTAATGATTTGGGCTATGGATTAAAGGGGATTAAATTTAAGCATGCCTACACGGGTAACTTAACCCGGCAAGAAGTTACCGCACAACAAGCATTGAAGTATTCCGCCAATCCAAATACAAAGATTACGACCACACCAATGTTACGTGAAGGCGGATATGGTAGCTTTGAAGGAGACAGCATTGAAGCTGATAACCAGAAGATTGCTAATGTTTATGGTTATCAAGATGGCAAGCAGTTCCAGCAAGCAACGGGCAAAGATTACTGGAATAAACTCCAAGATGCCTACCACAAACTTGATATGGATAATTCGCAAAATACCAAGTTGGCTAAGAGCGATCGGGCAGAAAGTTCAGCTCAGGTGCAAAAACGGATGAATTCAGAATTGCTTCACATTGCAAAAACAACTCAAAAACAGGGTGGTGGCAATGTTTTAGTCGTTAGTTCAGGAATGTCAATTAATGAATATCTTTCAACCATTTCTAAAAAATATGATGGGAAGCCAATGCAGAATGCGGCAGTAACCAAACTTGTTTATAAGAATGGTAAACTTCACGTTGATGGCCCAATTGGTACGCTTCACTATGTAAATAAGGGAAAGAAAATAGCAGCAAATAAGTAAAATGAATTATCTTTCAGCAACACATATGATTTATTGCAATTATTGAATTATTATTTGGGGACTCTTTGATCAGCAAGGAGCCCCTTTTTGCTTTTTTAGAAGGGAGATAGTGCCAATGGAAAATTTAACGGTTAAGCTGTTAAATGAAATTGCTGAAAAGCAGCTTCCGGGTTTAGCATTATTTGAAAATCGAACTGGCTTTGGGAAAACAAAGGGTGCCCTGCAGTGGGTAACAGACATGCTAATGAAAAGTAAGGAATCTGATGTAATTATCTACATAACTCCCAACCGACAGAATCCGGATGAAGCATGGCGGGGATTGGTTAGACAAGCATATCGAAGAATTCTTTGCGACGAATCAGTTAAACTTAATCGATAATCGGATCGCAAGGGATGAAAGGATAGAAGATATCAAGATCGCGTTGGTTCAGCTTCTACCAACAGTTAAAATCAATATTAGACCGACCGTTGAAGATAAATTTGGATATAATCTAGTAGTGATTAATAATAAGCGGTATTCCCAAACTCATGAAGATGTTAAAGATAATTATGCGAGAGACTATCAGCAGGCAATAGTGCAACATTTGACAATTGGAAGTACGTTAATTAATTCATTAAAAGAGTTGATAATAAAGAAAGATTTGAAAGAAAGAAGCTTAAGTCTGTATCATTAACCAGATTCAATAGTGGGATGGGAGTTTTATCAAGTTGCAAAGGAAGCTTATGGTACCCAAGCAGTCTATCTATTTAAAATGATTAATAGTGATGAGTTTGAGGTGAGACGGTTAGATTTACAAGAAAGCTCAAAATTTATTAATTCTGATGATACAGATCTTCAGTACCTAATTAAAACTCCTGCCAATACTTTCTACAATTTAAACAGGAAAAACATCTTTACTTTGCCTAATGCTGAGCTTTTTGGCGATATCAACGAGATGATTAGTCATCAAAATTGTTCATCAGTAACAAAAGCGGAACTTAAACGGGCTTTGAATGATTTAAGTAAAAGTTACCCTAATTACAGAACTAAATACCAAAATCTTATTTCTATCATTAATAAAAGAGAGCTAAATTCATTTAACATCAATGACTTAAAAGATGAATTTAATTTTATTAAGAAAAATAAAATACTAAGTCCAATTGCAATTAATTTGTTATTGGATGAATTATATGAACAATATGGACTAGTTTTGAAAGTGAAACCAAAAATAAAATCCCATGTTCAAAAGCATCTCTCTGGATTAACCGATATTAATTATTTCGTTGATAACGACGATCAGGATGTTATTTACTATAATGCAGGAACCATTAGTAAAAATATGAATATGTCAATTGCAAAGGCATCACACATCTGGCAACTTCAGCCTAACATTAAATTAAATGAGCGTGGTTTCGCTACGATTGAGACCGAAAATATCTTGAAGTTTCTTCAACTGATGATGGTGAATTTTGTACGATTTCATCATTTAACAGTAATTCCTTTTCCATTTAAATACCTTCGAGAATTTATTCAACTTGAAGAAAAGAAAAGATCAGCTAAAAAAGATGTGACAGATTTACTGAAATGATGAGATAATACTAGGAGGGATGGGGTGATGATGGTGAAAAGTACTAAAAAGAAACGATCACATATTGGGTTAATTATATTTACTATATTACTGGTAATCTTGTTAGGAATTTTAGGGGTAAATTATAAACGGTTTACTAGTAAGCAACTTAACCCAGTTCGTGACAATAAAGTAGTAAAAAAAGATTTGCCTAAAATAACGAAGACTGCAAAGATTGTTGGATCGTATCGAGATGATCAAGACGGTGCAGCTATTGTCTTAAATGAAAACGGAACAGGTCAGTATGTTTATGCAGATAAGAATAATCCGGATACAGATGATAGCTTAACATGGCGTAAAGAAGGAGAACACTACCTTATAAATTTGGAAGATCGTGACGTAACTAATCCCCTTACCGCAACGCTTGATAATAATAAATTAGTTGTTACAGGTAGTAATGGCTGGAATACCGAAACGTTCCAAAAAGTTAATGAAGAGTTAAACCTTCAACAATTTTTGAATGATATGCATAAAAAATAAAATAAATGCTTGTAAAGGATTTAGAGATAGGATATAATGAAATTCCTGTCAGCGATGGGAGATAGATAATCGCTTGTAACTTCTTAGATTTATTTAACTTAGTTGCAAAGTCTCAACAATAATTTAAAAATATTATTGACATCCCATTGACAACATGATATATTAATGAAGTTGCTGATTGAGTTATAGATCAAAAGGAATTCGAAATTGATTAAAATTTATTCTTGACAAGCCAATCCGATATATGTTATAATGATTTTGTTGATTGGCTGCTTAATTAGCCGACAGGTAGACCTTTGAAAACTGAACAAAGTTTCGACGAATCAAATGTGTAGGGTCTTCAATCACGATGTGATTTGAAGCAAAACATTTGCGAAGTCAATTCGCTTAATAACAAAGATAATTGAGAGCTATTCAAGTTCTTATATATTTTATATGAGAGTTTGATCCTGGCTCAGGATGAACGCCGGCGGTGTGCCTAATACATGCAAGTCGTACGCACTGGCCCAACTGATTGATGGTGCTTGCACCTGATTGACGATGGATCACCAGTGAGTGGCGGACGGGTGAGTAACACGTAGGTAACCTGCCCCGGAGCGGGGGATAACATTTGGAAACAGATGCTAATACCGCATAACAACAAAAGCCACATGGCTTTTGTTTAAAAGATGGCTTTGGCTATCACTCTGGGATGGACCTGCGGTGCATTAGCTAGTTGGTAAGGTAACGGCTTACCAAGGCGATGATGCATAGCCGAGTTGAGAGACTGATCGGCCACAATGGAACTGAGACACGGTCCATACTCCTACGGGAGGCAGCAGTAGGG
>SKER01000992.1_pt1 | contig 26648 bp, 23 predicted proteins | sample 4826961 | NCBI WGS metagenome assembly SKER01 (sample SAMN11008804, study PRJNA524170) | human gut metagenome | biome: Human fecal sample; material: Feces; isolation source: fecal sample from pouch patient p47 | host: Homo sapiens | place: Israel: Tel-Aviv | collected 2016-11-16 | reverse complement strand
GATCAGAACGTGAAGCTGACTACGACACCTTGAAGGCGCAAATCGAAGAAGCGGGCCTCAACCTGGACGACTACTCCTGGTACCTGGACCTGAGAAAGTACGGCAGCGTGCCACACTCCGGCTTCGGGATGGGCTTTGAACGGGTTATTGCCTGGATCTGCAAGCTGGACCACGTTCGTGAAGCTGTCCCATTCCCAAGAATGATCAATAGAATGCAGCCATAATATATACGAAAAATAGCTTGGAGAAAATCAATCTCCAAGCTATTTCTTTGCTGTTATTATGCTCTATGCCCTTATGCTTTTGGGCAAGATTCCCGGTAAACGAGTTTTGTTGGGAAAGTGACCTTGTAAGTGCCGGCTTCATCATCATCCAGCAGGTCTTTCATGACCTTGACGCTGGCCCGGCCCATCTGCTGGGTTTCAACATGTACGCTGGTCAAAGCCGGGTTGGCAAATTCTGCCGCGGTCGTGTCGTTAAAGGAAATCAGACTGACCTCTTCTGGGACTTTGATCCCGGCTTCTTTAAAGGCCTTCAGGGCACCGATGGCCATGGCATCATTGGCTGCGATCAAGGCTTCCGGGAAGAATCCGGACTTAAGTGCATCTTTAATGGCTTCATAGCCAGACTGAGGGGTGAAGTTTCCAACATAGACTAAGTCCGGGTCGTACTGGCTGCGAGCCGCGAGGCTCTTCTTATAATCGCGGAAGCGGAAGTCGACCAGGTTGTTTTTATCAAAATTACTGTCCAAATCACCATCCAAAAGGGCGATCCGCTCCTTGCCCTGCCCCCAGAAGACCTCTAGCGCCTCCTGCATGGCCTGGCCAAAGTCAGCCACAACTGAGCAGTAACCCAATTTTAAGGTGTCAGTATCGACAAAGACCAGGGGCAGGCCAGACTTTTTGACTTCATTCAAGCGGTCTGGCGAATACTGCTGGTAGCCAATCATGATAATCCCGCTTAAAGCAGCTGGATCGGGCAAAGGATCAGCCGGATAAATGACCTGGCTTTCAAGTCCCTGCTTCTTGGCCTCTGCTTGCGCGCTGGTTCTGATTGAATAGTAATAGAGGTCCTTGATCTCCTGGTCTTGGTCACACCACAGGCAGATCGCCAGGCGCTTTTGCTTGCTCTTTCTGGTCTTCCGGCTCTTATGGTAGTGCATGGCTTCAGCAGTTTCAAATATCTTCTGCCGGGTTGCCTCATTGACTGACAGGGTCTGGTCATAGTTCAAGACCCGGGAAACCGTCGCTGGCGACACGCCGGCTGCCTTGGCCACTTCTCTGATCGTTGCCATCTTCCTCACTCGCTTTGCTTTTACTAAAATTTTATCCTGTTAAGTCAATTGTAGCATTTATTTTAGTAAAAGGGGCTGAATCACCAGGCTGAGCTGGCGGGCTTTTTGGGCATCCAGGCAGAATTCCGGGTGGACCTTCTGCCCCCAGGAGTCATCCCCGCCGACCCCCATCTGGGCGCTTAAGGCTCTAACCCAAGTGTAATTGTTAGTCAGTTCAAAAGCGTGGTCCGCTGCTTCAATTTGGGCGGCAGAATATGGCAAAGCAGACAAGTTCAAGTCTGCCCCATTGGCCGTAAATTCCAAGCCGCCCTTTTCATCAAAGAGCTGGTACCAGCGAACCTTGCTCCGGTTGCCCGTTTCCTGCGGACGCAGGTATGGGCTAAAGTTCTTTTTTACCGCTCCCTGGTAGAGGCCCAGGTAATTACCTTCCAAGCGGTCTGGGTAGCTCTCATTAGGTCCCAGACCATAGTAGCGGTAATCGGTCAGTTCTTTTGGCAGGGCCAGGTTCAAGCCAAAGGCTGGCAAGAGACCGGCTTCTTCCGCGCCTGGGAAGTCAGCTGTTACAGCAATCTTGCCCCGTCCATCGACTTCATAGGTCACGGTTAAATCACCCTTTAAGGCGACAGGCAACGTAAAGGCAGTCTTGACCAAAACGGAGTCTTCCTTGATCTCGTAGCTGATGTCTTTCAAGCGGGCATACTTGCCGGCATTTTCCCACCGGGCCAGGTCATAGCCGTAACCAGCTCCCCGGTCGTTGTCCGTCAGGGCCCGCCAGAAGGTAAATTCCGGCAGCCGCTTCAAGTATTCCCTACCGGCATACTTGAGGGAAACCGGCCAGCCCTTGGCCTTGGAGAAGAGAATTTGGAAGTTATTTCCTTTCAGGCCTAGGTTGAAGTCGGAATCAACTAAATCTGGCCGCCCTTCCGGCTTAAATTCCGGCAGCTTTTGAGCTACTTCTTCTGCTTCAGCCACAGTGAAGCCCTCATCCGCCCAAGGCAAGTCTTCTTTTAAGTGGGCCGTTACCTGGTAGACAACCTCCCCTTTTTCATCAGCGACTTCCGGCCAAGGCAGGGCAAAGGTCCCGGATTTGCCAGGCTCCAGACCAAAGGTCAGAGGCCGGCTCTGGCAGGTCAACTTGCCATCGACCAAAAGACTAGTCAAGAAGTAGTAAGATGAGCTGTTGGTAAATAAATTGTCGTTTTTGAGGAAGAGCTGCCCATCTTTTACTTCTAACTTAAGGTTGGCGTAAAGGGCCTTGACATTAGCCAGTTTCGGCGATTCAGTCCGGTCAGCAAAGACCAGGCCGTCCCCGCAGAATTCATAGTCGGTTGGCCGGTCATCGAAGTCGCCCCCATAAAGCAGGTGCCCGTCTTTTTCCAGTCCTTGGTCAATCCAGTCCCAGATGAAGCCGCCCTGGTAGTGGGGGTATTTTTCCAGGGCCGTGTAGGCGGCCAGGTCACCGACGGAGTTGCCCATGGCGTGAGCGTATTCAACTGAGATAAATGGCTTGGCTGGTTTATTGGTCAAGTATTCTTCAATTACCTTGGCCGGAGCATACATCCGGCTTTCAATCTGGGTGGCGTCGTCAAACTTCCGGTTGTGGGTCACCCCTTCATAGTGCTGAACACGGGTCGGATCAGCCTTCCGGACGTAATCAGCCATTTGGGCAAAGACAGTGCCGGCGTAAGACTCATTGCCTAAAGACCAGATCAGGATTGAAGCATGGTTCTTGTCCCGAGCCATCATGTTCTTCACCCGGGATAAGCTGGCTCCCAGCCAATGCTGGTCATCGCCTGGAACATTGAAGCTAGGATCTTCGTGCCCCACTTTTTCCCAGGTGCCGTGGCTTTCCAGGTTAGCTTCATCAATGACGTAAAGGCCGTACTTGTCACAGAGCCGGTAAAAGAGGGACTGGTTCGGGTAGTGAGAGCAGCGGACAGCATTGATGTTGCTTCGCTTCATGGTCTTGATGTCCCAGATCATATCCTCTTCCGTGATAGCCCGGCCCAACTTACTGTCAAATTCGTGCCGGTTGACCCCCTTGAAGACGATCCGCTGGCCGTTAAGGTACATAATCCCGTCTTTTAGTTCAAAGTTGCGGAAACCCACTTCCTGCCGGCTAACCTCTAAGAGGCTGCCTGCCTGGTATAAATACAGGCGGACCTGGTAAAGGTTAGGCTTTTCCGCGCTCCAGGCAGCTACTGGCAAATCAGCCAGAGTGAATTCCAGCTGCTCGCTTCTGATTGGGCCCAGCTTTTCAGCAACCAAGTCACCTTCACTATCCCGCACTTCCAGCTTAAAGCTGGCATTTGGCAAGCGGTAGGCAATATTGGCTTCGACTTCCAGCTTTCCTTTTTGGTAGTTATCGGTCAAGCTGGCCGTAAGCTTAAGGTCCTCCAAGTGCAGAAGCGGCTTGGCCTGAAGAGTCACTGATCTGAACAAACCAGACAAGCGCCAGAAGTCCTGGTCTTCCAGCCAGGAGGCGGAAGAATACTTGTAGAGAGCCACTGCCAGGCGGTTATTTTCTTTCTTGAGGAACTTGGTAACCATAAACTCGCTTGGGGTAAAGGAGTCTTCCCCGTAGCCGACGAAGTGGCCGTTCAGCCAGACATAGATGGCTGTTGCCGCCCCGGCAAACTTCAAGCTGACTTCCTTGTCCCAGAAAGCTTCATCCAGGTCAAAGTATCTGACATAAGAAGCGAGAGGATTTTTGCTTGGAACTTGGGGCGGGAAGATCTCCTCACTGCCGTCCCATGGATATTGGATGTTGACATACTGGGGCTGGCCAAAGCCTTGCAGTTCCAGGTTGCCGGGTACTTTGACTGACTTAAAATTGCTATCGTCAAAGTCTTCTGCATAGAAGTTGACTGGTCCCTGGCCGTTTTCAGCGTAGTCAATCAGCCAGTTCCCGTCCAGGGACTGCACTAAACTGGACTTGCCCTCCTCCAGTTCTTCCTGGCTTTGGAAGGACTCATGGTCGGAGTGCGGGGGAATTGTATTGACTTCGTAAACTTCTGGGTCAGTCAGCCAGGCCAGGTCTGCCTGGTCAACTCTTTTTTCTTTTACTAGCTTATTGCTCATTTTCTAATTCTTCCCTTCTAACTTGAATACATCATCCAGGGCTTGGACGCTGTGGCCGATCGGCAAGAGCAGCTGGCTATTTGCGAAAGTTTCGCTGTTGATGACGGTCACGACTACCGTGTCGTCCAGCTTGGCCTGCTTGATCACCGGGTCCCAGAATTCCAGGATCTCCTGGCCGGCTTCTACCTGGCTGCCCTCTTCAACATAGCTGACAAAGCCAGTCCCGTTTAATTTGACCGTGCCCAGGCCAAGGTGAATCAAGACCAAGACCCCATGTTCATTTTCCAGGACGATCGAGTGCCGTGTCTTGGCCAGCTGGCGGACAGTACCGGCAAATGGCGCGTAGACCTTACCGTCTGCTGGCACCAGGGCAAAGCCGTCGCCTAACTTTTTGTCGGCAAAGACCGGGTCGTCAACCATGTCCAGGCTCATTAATTGCCCGGAGACTGGGCTGGCCAAAGTGAAGCTTTCAGCTTGCGCCGGCTTTTGGGCATGGCTTTGGCCGAATTGAGCTTCCAGCTGGTCGACGATTTCGGCGTGCTTTTCTTCAGTCAAGAGGACCTTTTTGGCGAAAATAGAAACAGCGATCAAGAGCATGACTGCCGGGAAGGCAAACATAGCTAACTTGAAGACCATCTGGCCATGAGCGGTAATTGTTGAGGCAGTCGCCCCAGTGGTCATGCCGGCAGTTACGGCAATCAAGGAAACAAACCAGTTGGACAAGGCCCCGCCCAGCTTGTCGACCAATGGCCGGACAGACAGGGTCAAAGCTTCGTCTCTGTGGCCAGTTTTCAGCTGGCCGTATTCAACCGCATCAGAGATGATCATCAAAACGACCAGGAAGGTCAGAGGCTGCGGAATAAAGAAGAATTCTGCCCCAACAAGGGACAGGGCCAGAGAACCGCTGGCCACGGAGAAGACCCCGATCCCTAACAGCATCACCGCGATGCAGGCGTAGAAGAGGCGCTTTCTGTTGAACTTCTTGGCCAGTGATGGGAAGAAGGATACAGAGATTAAACCGACAAAGGTGTTGATGGTGTAAAGCAGGCTGTAGCCGTGGGCATCGCCTAAGATGTATGAAAAGTAGTAAAGTTGCAGAGCGTTCAGGGTGTTGACACCCAGGCCGTAGAACCAGTAGGCAAAGGCCAGCCAGAGGAGCTGGTCGTTTTGCCCCAGGACCTTAAAGACCTGCTTCAAAGTGGTCTTTTCCTTGCTTTCCCGCAGGGCGGATTTTACTTCGTGAGTACCAAGACCAACGGTAATTGAGGTCAAGATGCCGACAATGGCCACGATCAAGGCAAAGAAGAACCAGCCCTGCTTATCCCCGTTGGGGTTGGCCTTGCTGGCCGAGAAGAAGAGGACGATTGGGGTGATGACTACCCCGACCAGGTTGGCCCCGATGGTGGAGCCGACTCTGGCGAAGGTGGAGGTCTTCTCTCTTTCCCGGGAGTCCAGGGACAAGGCCGGGATCATGGCCCAGAAGCCAGTGTCTTTAAATGAGTAGAAGATATCCATAATCAAGTAAACAATACCGAAGATTACTAAGTAAACAACGGGGTTGCTTTGATTAAGGCCGCCAAAGTCGGTAAAGAGGGCTAAGAGGGCTAATGAGCTGATGATCCCCCCGCCCACAACCCAGGGCTTGAACTTCCCCCACCGGCTTTCGGTCCGGTCGATGGCGTTACCGATCAAGGGGTCGATCAGGACTTCCCCGATCCGGATGGCGGCGATCAAGTTGGTGATGATAAAGATCATCTTGTGGTCACTGGCATTAAAGAGGTGGGTGGTGACGAAGACGATAAAGTAGGTTGACAGAGTCGCGTAGAAGACGTCGTTGCCAAAGGCACCGGCCGCGTACGACAAGCGTGAGACAGGCTTTTTCTTCATGATTTTCTCCTTTAGGTGTGCTAACTTGTTTACGCTTACAGTATAGACTTGTTTACTAAACAAATCAAGATGTTTTACCAAAATATTTTTAGTAAACAAAAAATGACTCTTTTTTCAAAGAGTCATTTCCTGCTATTTACTTGTCTGCCTAAATTCTTTACTGATTATGCTTATCTCTTACTTCTTCCAGTTTAAGTCACTGTTTTTATCAGCTTCAGTGATTTCCCGGATAACCCGGCAAGGATTGCCAGCGGCTACGGAGTTGGCCGGGACATCTTTAACAACGACGCTGCCGGCGCCGATCACGGAATTGTCACCGATTGTGACGCCAGGCACCACCCGGACTCCCCCGCCGATCCAGACGTTATTGCCAACAGTAATCGGGTAGGCATATTCCAGGCCGGTATTTCTTCTTTCCGCGTCAAGCGGGTGACCGGAGGTGTAGAAGCTGCAGTCAGGGCCGATGAAGACATTGTCACCAAAGGTCACTCCCCCAGCATCCAGGACGGTCAAATTATGGTTGGTGTAGAAGTTGTCGCCTACTTTAATATTCCAGCCATAGTCGCACCAGAAGTTGGGTTCGATGTGGCAGTTTTCCCCGCTTTGGCCCAGGATTTCCTTTAAGAGTTCCTTCTTTTCTGCTCCAGACGGCAATTGGTTGTAGCGGAGGCACTTGGCCTTGCAGGCCGTCAGTTCTGTCACCAGTTCTTCGTCTTGACCTGGATTATAGACCTGACCTGCCAGCATTTTTTCTTTCTCAGTCCTCATATTTGACCTCCAATCTATCTTTTTTCATCTTTCAAGTCCTTGATCTTTTCAATAAATTCTGTCATCTGTTATACCTAAAGCTAGATTTTACCATTTTACCGACTATTTAGGTAGGTTTGCAATGTCAATCACTATAGCAAAGATTTCACCACTTCGGGCTTTTTAAAAACTTTTTGAAGAAAAAATAGGCTAGCTTGTGATGTGACCCCCAAAATTGGGACAATTTAGTATTACGCCGTTAAGGTTGTTAAATCTCTTTGATTCTATCCATCAGTTTCTGGTTACCAGAATCCTTATCAAGCTTATGGGTTTGGTAGTAGTAGTTACTTCTTGAGATATGAGGCAATCCAAGGTTGGCATTGATAACGTTGATAATGTACTTAACGCTAAGCCGCAATTCTTGCCTTAATTCATTGATTGCACGAGCTAATTCTTCTTTTCTTGGCTCTTGCGTTCTTGAATTAAGGCCTCCAATTTTTTTATGTATGCAAGCTCGACTGTAAGCCTCTTTACCTGCTCTTCCAGTTCTTTGATCCGCTGTTTTTCCTTGCTTTTCGGCATTCTTGGGTGGTCTACCTTTCTTCTTGGTAATGACAGTATACCTGTTTTCTTTAAAAGAGCGAAGCCAATTTGCAAGAATTCTTGTATTTGTAAGTTCTAAGTCTAGAGAAACCTGGCTAAGTGCTTCACCGCCTAGCAGAACTCTATCAATGGCAGCAAGCTTGAAATCAGCAGTATATTTCTGTTGAGGGCGATCCAGAATATCTTCACCATGTTTTTGAATCAAGTCCACCAAATACCGGATTTCTCCACGCCCCATCCCATACTTCCGCCTAAGGTAGGTGCCTCTTCTGTGATCGTCTACCCATTCGTGGTAGATAGCAAGTTTGATTTCTTTAGTGTATTTAGTCATGAAAATAACCCCCGAAATTAGTGTCCTAATTTCGGGGGTCATATCAATTCTTCGATTCTTTTTTTAAAAACTAGTCTAATGTGTTGTAAAAGTCTTCATCAACTTGTTCTAGCCATTCGTTTGATAAATCTTCGCCTGGAATCATGAAAGCCAAGTGGCTGAACCAGCTATTCTTGCTTGCCCCATGCCAGTGCTTGGCGCCTGCTGGAACTTCTACGATGGTGCCAGGCAGGATCTTAATTGGGTCTTGGCCTTCAATTTGGCACCATCCTTCCCCTTCAACCCCGATCAAGACTTGGCCGCCACCCTTAGAAGCGTGGTGGATGTGCCAGTGATTGATGCAGCCTGGTTCAAAGGTGACATTGTGGATTTGGAGTGGATCGTCTTCCTTAGTCACTGGGTTAAGGTAAGAGTTGCCAGTAAAGTATTGCGCAAAGCCGTCGTTCGGCTCACCCATCCCGAAGAAGCCGCCGTGACCGGACCTTTCGTCATCTCCGTAAACTTCTTTGGCCATGTTAAAGGCAGCCCAAGCATTTGGCCAGCCGGCGTAAAAGGCAAGATGGGTCAAGATTTCCGCCATTTCGCTCTTAGAAACGCCATTCTTTTTGGCGGTCATTAGATGGTACTTGAGAGAGCTGTCGGTAATCCCCTTGCTGATGAGGGCAGTGATAGTAACGATGCTCCGGGTCTTAAGTGGCAATTGCCCTTCTCTTGACCAAACTTCCCCAAATAAGACGTCGTCATTTAACTCTGCGAATTTTGGCGCGAATTCACCTAATTGATCTCTACCTGCAGTTTGTTTAACCATTGTCTTGGTTCCTTTCTTTCATCAATTCCTTGACATCCAGCTTTTCTGGTACCTCTTCGATATCGTCAATGCTAGGGTTCCTTTTTTCAAGGAGTGGCCTCTCGCTGCCTAGTTTCAGGGCAGTTTCGTAATACCATTCCTTGTAGTCTAGTTCCTTCATGTAGTAGTTGAGCTGGTCAATCTGGTCTAAGACCAACTGGCGCTGGTCCTTAATTAACTGGTAACGCTCATTGATGGTCTTGTCGCCTTCCTGCGCCAGCTTAGCGTACTCCTTGATCCGCCGGATTGGCATCCCCGTATTTTTCAGGCAGGTCAAGACTTTTAGCCAGCGGAAGTCTTTAACTTCAAAAATCCGGATGTCGTTGACCCGCTTGATATTAGGCAAAAGGCCTTCTTTGTCATAGTAGCGGAGGGTTGACGGAGCGACGTTCATCAATTCCGCCACTTGGGAGATGGTAAAAGTCTTCTCTTCTTGCCCCTGCTTTGTCTTAGTTTCTTCAGTTGGCTTTTTTTCTTCAGTTGGCTTTTTTTCTTCCGCCATCTTTATCACCTCAAATCTTTAAACAGGTTGACACCGGCAATCAGCCGGCTCATTCTGTATGCGACCAGTTGCTTTACTTGTATTTGTTTTCGCTTACAAGCATAAGATAACACTTAAAGTTAACTTTAAGTCAAGGGGTTGATATAACCCCAAAAATTAGTATCCTAATTTCGGGGGCCATATCATTTCGAAGCTTTTTTCTATAAACCGCTAATACGGTAGATCCGATTTTTCAAAGTCGTATCATTATCTTTGGCATGGTAGGCCACTGTTAGGTAAAGGTCACCAGACTCACTTACCTGTATTCCTTCAAATTCGGTCGCAAAGCCAAACTGGTCAATGACTTTTTCGCGATCTAGGTCAGCCACCGACCACTTTTTACTATCAGCTTCACACCAAGGAATCTTGACGATCTCGCGGGGGCTTTGCTGTTTATAGTGGCCAAAAAGGCCGGGCTTAGGACTAGGCTGGCTGGAGACGTAGATGTTGGCGTCGTTGTCGATGGCGTAGCCCTGGATGGACTTGAGGGGATACTGGTTGAAGTGCGGGATGGTAAAAGCACCAAGGCACGGGATGTCTTCAATGTTGACATTGGCATGGCTGGCTTCAGCCTCGTCCATTTTTTCCTGGATCAAATTATTATCGTAGATGGCAAAGTGACCTACATGATTGAGATCAATCGTGGCGACTAGGAAAGTTTGCAGGTCTGGTGAAACGGCAGCTTCCATTCGCTCATACAATTTTCCCTCGTATTGGACGCTTCCATCGCCATAGGTCGCCCCCGCCCGGTTTAGGTGGGACAGGCGGACCATCTGGGTATTAGAGTCATGCTGAATGGGGTAGACATCTAGGTCTACCCGGGCAATTTGGATGTCCCAGAGGGTATGGCCGGATTTTTGGTGCTTGGTGCCAATGTACCACTTGTGGCCGCTTCCGCTATAGGTAAAAGTCTGCGTGTGGCCACCCGCCTTGTCGGTTAGATAGACATGCGGAAAATGCGGGTCAAAGTAGACCTTTTTCCCGCGGGCATTGCCATGGTAGACCGCGATGCCGGTCTGCTTATGGAGCAGCTACAAGGCGTAAACGGATTCGCCATCGACGTAAGCTACCTGAACCACGACATGGTGAAGATTTTCTAATTCATATAATAAGCTGACTTTTACTTCTTTTTTGATCATCTTTTTGCCTCTTACTTTTTAGTATAGGCTTCTTTTTGGAAAAAGGTAAATATCTAGTGATGATGATCCCCCAAACTTTCTTAGCCAAAGGCTTTTGGACAAAATAATCCCCCCAACCTTTATTAGCAAAAATACCAAAAAGATTATGCAATGTTTATTGCATGATCTTTTTGCGACTATATTAACAATTCTTGATCTTCTTGGCAGCTTCAAGTCCGGCAATTCGCCCGGAGTTGACGGCAAAGCCCATATTAAAAAAAGTAACAGGGATGACGCCGACAGCATTTAGAAGAAAAGAAAAATGACATCCAGAATGGATGTCATTTTTGACTACTCAACTACTTCACTAGGATAATGTTCGATCAAATATTCCCGTCTTGGGCAATCCGCGTCATGGTCATTGATCAAACCGCATGCCTGCAAATAAGAATACATCACCACCGGACCAACAAATTTAAAGCCCCGCTTTTTCAAGTCTTTCGACAATTTTTGCGCTAGATCATTAGTAGCCAGCACCTCTTTTAGGTGGCTTTCATAAACCAGGCTTTGCCCATCCGTATACTGCCAGAGATGCTGTTTGCATAAGTCTGTCAAAATAATTCTGCTTATATTTGGCAATTTTCCGGTAATCATACTGGTCTAGAACTATCCGCATGGCTTCTCGCCGGTCCAGCATTAAGGAAAAACTCAAGCCGCACTGCATGACCTCTAAAAAAGACACCGAACTGAACTCATTCGATGTCTTTTTATAAATATTTAATAGTCAATATTAATTATTATGCTAATTAGTTCTTTTCACGAATCACTTTCACGGCCTGAATAACCACCGTTGGCAAGAATGCCAGCAAGGCAATCATCCCGACCTGACCTCCTGCAAGCGGCGTTACCGTAAACAGGCTGTGGAGACTTGGGACAAACAGGATCAAGCTCAATAATAAGCTGCCAGCCACAAAGGCAGCCAAGCTGTACCAGTTATTTTTAAAGCCAATCTTGAAGATGCTGTGCTCTGACCGGCAGTTGAAGCCGTGAAAGAGACGTGCAAAAGTCAAGGTTGAAAAGGCCATGGTGCAGGCTACAGCAGAGCTGGTCTTCAGGCCAATCAAGAAGGCCGCAATAACGCTGACCGCGATCAAGGCACCTTGCACAGCTACCCTAGTTACCATCTGCTTGTTCAAGATCCCTTCCTTAGGGTCACGCGGTGGCCGGTTCAAGATATCGTTAGCCCCGGGTTCCATCCCAATCGCCAGGGCTGGCAGAGAGTCGGTTACCAGGTTGATAAAGAGCAGCTGAACGGCCATAAATGGCACTGGCAAGCCCGCAATTGAGGCAAAGAGCACCGTAATGATGGCTGACAGGTTGCCGGACAAGAGATACATCACGGCATTTTTGATATTTTCGTAAACCGTCCGGCCGTTGGCCACGGCCTTGATGATAGTCGCGAAGTTGTCGTCAGCCAAGATCATGCTGGAGGCATCCTTAGAAACTTCGGTCCCGGTAATCCCCATGGCCACCCCGATGTCCGCCTTCTTCAAGGCTGGGGCGTCGTTCACCCCGTCACCAGTCATAGATACGATCTTACCCTTTCTTTGCCAGGCGTCAACGATCCGGATTTTGTTTTCAGGAGAAACTCGGGCGTAAACGGAGATTTTTTCAATCTTATCGTCCAGTTCTTTATCGCTCATGGCGTCAAGTTCTAAGCCAGTTACTGCCAGGTCGCCCTCTGCAAAAATTCCGATTTTCTTAGCAATCGCAACAGCCGTCACCTTGTGGTCACCAGTGATCATCACCGTCTTAATGCCGGCCTTCTTAGCTTGGGCAACGGCAGCGACACTTTCTGGTCGTGGTGGGTCCATTTCAGAAATGAGACCGATGAAAATCAAGCCGTTTTCGGCATCTAGGTTTAGCTCTTCGTCACTTTCCTTGTAGGCAAAGGCCAAAACCCGCAAGCCGTTTTCAGAAAAGGCTTGGTTTTGGTCCAGGATCTGCTGCTTGGCTTCTGTCGTCATCGGCTTGATTTCATCACCGATCCGGTAGCTGACGCAGCGGTCTAAGAGAACGTCCACCGCCCCCTTGGTAAAGATGGTTGGTACCGTGTGGATCAGGTGCTTGGTGGACATGAGCTTGCGGTCTGAGTCAAACGGTACTTCTTCTTGCCGGTCCAAAAAGTCCCGCAAATCGTCCTCGCTTAAGGCAATTTGGTCATCCCCCATGTCGATGCCTGGTACCTGGCGGTACATTTCTAAGAGTGCATATTCAGTTGGGTCACCAATCCCCTTACCATCTGCTTGTAGGCGGGAGTCGTTGTTTAAAACTACGTCGTACAAAAGATAGCGGTGGAGCTGGTTGTCAAGGCTCAACTCGTTAGGCTGTAAGACTTCTCCGCCAATGTAGATATCTTGGACGGTCATCTTGTTTTGGGTCAAAGTCCCTGTCTTATCAGAGGCAATGACGGAAACTGAGCCCAAGGACTCAACCGCAGCCAAATTTTTAATAATGGCGTGCTGCTTAGCCATCTTTTGGGTCCCCATGGCTTGCACGATGGTGACGATTGAGGAAAGTGCTTCTGGAATAGCGGCCACCGCTAAGGCTACGGCAAAGAGCAAGGCATCCATGAGCGGCTGCCCTCTCCAGATTTGGAGGCCAAAGACCACCGAGCAGATTAACAAGATGGCAGTAGCTAATTTTGATGAAAACTTGTCTAGGGACTGCTGGAGAGGGGTCTTCTTTTCCTTGGTGTCGTTCATCAACTTGGCAATCTTGCCGATTTCAGTACCCATACCGGTGCCAGTCACTAAGACATTGGCCCGGCCGTAGGTCACCAGAGAACTGGAATAGACCATATTGAGCCGGTCACCCAGGGGCCGTTCTTGGTCAAAATCTATGTCGGCCTTGTCAATATTGGTTGATTCCCCGGTCAAGGAGCTTTCGTTGACTTGCAAAGAAAAGTTGTCCAAGATTCGCCCGTCAGCGGTAACCAAGTCCCCGGCTTCAAGAACCAAAATATCGCCTGGCACCAGCTTTTTCGAATCAATTTCCACCTTTTGCCCATCGCGCAAGACCTTGGCGCTTGGTGAAGACAGTGATTTCAAGCTTTCCAGCGACTTCTCGGCCTTCACATGCTGGACCGTCCCCAAGACCGCATTCAAAATCAAAACGGCGATGATGACAATGGTGCTTTCCGCATCCCCGGTAAAGGCCGAAATCAAGGCGGCGATGATCAAGATGATAACCATCAGGTCTTTGAACTGGTCTAAAAAAACCTGGAAAACGGTCTTTTTCTTCCCTTCTACCAGGGCATTTTCCCCATATTTGGCCAAACGTTCCTTGGCTTCACCGCTACTCAAGCCATTAGGGCTTGCCTTGAATTCCTTCAAGACCTCGTCTTTACTTTGCAGATAAAAATCCTTCAAAAAATGCCTCCTAATCTGCCCGGCAATAAAAAAGAGACTATTGCTAGGCTAAAAAAGTCTATACAATAGTCTCACCATTTAAACTCACAGCGGAAATTACTTTCGAGCTTGACGCCATGAGTGCACTTGTAATGCCGGTTACTCCCTACGCATATTTGTATGATAGGCTATAGTTTATCTGATTTTCACCTTGCTTGCAAGTCTTTTGCAAAAAATTATAAATGATACTGCTAATAATCACAAACGTGAAGACCGCTATGAGCATCACTCTTGGTCTTTCTACGACCGACTGACACAAATGCAAAAATGTCATATAATTATTACCTCCTAAAAAGACAAAAACGACTCATTGCTGTTTACAAAGAGTCGTTTGCTTCTTATGTTCTTTTTACTGTCTTTTACTTTTTCCAGTTCAAGTCACTATTTGCGTCATCTTCAGTGATTTGCCGGATAACCCGGCATGGGTTGCCGGCGGCCACGCAGTTGGCTGGGATGTCCTTAACAACGACGCTGCCAGCACCAATGACGGAGTTGTCACCGATAGAGATGCCGGGCACCACCCGGACTCCCCCGCCGATCCAGACATTGTCGCCAACAGTGATCGGGTAGGCATATTCCAGGCCGGTATTTCTTCTTTCCGCATCAAGCGGGTGACCGGAAGTGTAGAAGCCGCAGTCAGGACCGATAAAGACATTGTCGCCAAAGGTCACCCCGCCTGCATCCAGGACTGTCAAGTTATGGTTGGCGTAGAAGTTGTTGCCAACCTTGATATTCCAGCCATAGTCGCACCAGAAGTTTGGTTCGATATGGCAGTTTTCTCCGCTTTGACCCAAGATCTCTTTTAAGAGCTCCTTCTTTTCAGCAGCAGTCTTCAATTGGTTGTAGCGGAGGCACTTGGCCTTGCAGGCAGCTAGTTCGGCCATCAGTTCTTTGTCTTGACCAGGATTATAAACCTGACCCGCCAGCATTTTTTCTTTCTCAGTCTTCATATTTGACCTCCAATCTATCTTTTTTCATCTTTAATGCCAATTTGTTTCAATTTTACTGTTTTTTTTGCCAGAAAGTCAATTTAGCAATATCTTAAGTCAGAGACCTTTTGCTAACAAGTTTTTTGGGGCGCGGCGTAGCCGCGTTTGTATGTTATAATTATTGTAGTAACAATTAGGATATTAACAGACATAAAGAAAGGAGTTTCTTATGTATCCCCACCAGGAAGGCTTTGAGAATTGGTGCCGGGGCCCGCAAAGGCTCAGCCCCAAATCAATTGAGAACGCCGATTACTGTTTGGACCACTTTTTTAGCTATGCTGAAGTAAATTTTCCATCTAGGAATGTCAATGAAATCACGGCCAGCAATGTTCGCGACTATCTGCAGCAGTTGGCGACTAAAGAAAACTTGCAGGTCACGACCGTCAACAAGTATGTCTCCTACATCAAAAAGTACTTCTACTACCTGGCCCTGGCCGGAATTACCCCAAGCTATCGTTTACTAGACCTCAAGGGTTACTCTTTTGAGCGGCGGAAGACCTATGTGATCGACTGGCCAGAGCATTTGCCTGCCCTTATCCCCTACGTCAAGCAGCCGCTGACTTTATGGCTCTTGCAGCTTTTTGCCCTGGGCTACCAGGCTAAACAGTTCTTAGCTATCCGATATAGCGATGTAAAAGACAATTTGGGCGAGATGACCGACTACCTGACCGGAACACTTTCCTTTAAAAAAGACCCGGATCCTTATATTTTCGCCTCCAGGTCCGGTGAACCATATGCCAGTACCAACAACATCATGCAACTAGTCAAGGCCGATAAGGACCTCCTCTCCCCTATGCCGATCACTCTGACCAATCTCCGCCTCTCTTATGTCTATTCCTTGATCAGCCAGCAGAAGTATTCTGACAAGGAACTCCTGGAGATTTTTCGCTGCCCGCCAAAGCGCTTAGCCTACTACCAGTACAATGCAGCCCAGTGCAATCTCATCCCATTTTCTGAAGAGATGCTAAAAAAGGACAGCCCGGACGCCGCCCCTGCAAGAAAATAGGCTATAATAGGTTAATAGTCAGTAAAAGAGATTATTTATCAGATGAAGAAAAGTATTTTATGCTCAGCAGCCGTCCTAGCTGCTCTCAGTTTAACCGCCTGTTCAAAGCAAAGCAGCAGTCAAGATAAACAAGCTAGTCAAATTAGTTCCAAAGTTGTCAAAAAGGCATCTTCTAGTTCTAAATCTGAATCTAGTCAAGCCAGCTCAAGCAATTCAGCAAGCGCCAGTTCTAGCTCCAGCAGCCAGCAGACAACTCTCTGGAACAGCCAGAAAAGCCAACAACTCGCTAGTTTTATGGCTAGCTGGGGTGCCGGCATGAAGCAAAAATATGTGTCATACACGCCATCGAGTCCGGTTGACTTTTATGGGACCAAGGCTCCTGCAGACCAATTAAGCGGCAAGTACCCTGTTTCAGTAGATGACGTTAACCATGAAGTGGCGGTTAAATGGTCAACTACCGGTCAAGAAGCTCAAAACACTTACCTGATCGTCGCCTGCTATTCTGATGCAACAAGTGCTAGATATGCGGACAAGCACCTCTACTTCTTTACCATTTACAATGGTAAACCAGTTGTTTTAGTAACCATGCAAAACCAGGGTAACGACCGGAACAATTTAGGGTTCAGAGAAACTGAAAACGTCAACTTAAAGAATGGCTTTAACAAGATTGTTGGCACCAGCGGCACTACTAACTCCAACACAGCAACCGACAACGGCTCAGCTGGTCTCCCAGTTTCTGATGATCAAGCAGTGCAAGCCTTCTATACTTTCCTTAGACAACATGAGGAAGGCAGTGACATCTATAACTCCTTTAAGCAAGACGAAATTCAATTGCTCTTCTTTAATGATGTATCTGGCAAAAATGTTGCCAGCGATGTTAACAAAGCCGTTACCCGTGTATTTCCAAAAAACACCTACGAAGTTAGGGCGCAACCTCATTCAGAAGGTCAGGTATACTTTCAACGAATCAGCGACGACACTATTCGCGTCTTTAACGTCCCTGATGCCTTCCAAGATGATCGCTGGACCAAGAACAGTGCCTGGGCGGTAGCACAAGCCAATAACTACATGGACCACCCAAAGGTTATGAAATTTAGCCCAACTGACTCCACCATGCTCAATCTAATGAAGTCCAAGCTTACCCACTAATTTGAATCGAAAAAGCAAGGATCCGAATCAATGATTCGGATCTTTTTTACTTCTATAACTCAAATTATTTTAATATTTATTCTTTTAGTCCACAACAACATAAGACTTGATGGTCTTGCGGTCAGCCATGTCCCGGTAAGCTTGGTTGATGTCATCCAGCTTGTAGGTCTTGGTGAAGACCTTGCCAGGGTTGATATCGCCGTCCAAAACCGCCTTCAGCAAAACCAGCTTGTCGTAAGTCGTAACGCTGGCACTGCCGCCGGCAACTGAGATGTTGTGGGAGAACAGCATCCCCATGTTTAAGCCATCTTCGTGTGGCACACCCACGTAGCCAACCCGGCCGCCCTTGTGCAAAACGCCCAAGGCTTGGTCCATAGCTGCTTGAGAGCCCACGCACTCTAAAGCAGCATCCGCTTCGCCACCCAAGATTTCCTTGACCTTGGCAATCCCTTCTTCGCCTCTTTCAGCGACAAAGGCCGTTGCCCCTGATTCCAGAGCCATCTGCTGGCGGTCTTCATGCCGGCTCATGATCACGATTTGGGAAGCCCCGCGCATCTTAGCCGCAATGACAGCGCATTGGCCAACTGCCCCATCACCAATGACCACGACCTTGTCGCCGGGCTGAACGTTAGCAGACCGAGCTGCGTGGTAACCAGTCGCCATGACGTCAGCCAAAGTCAAGAGATTCTTCAGCATCCCTTCGGTGTGGTCTTCTGGCTTGCCTGGTACCTTAACCAAGGCCCAGTTGCCGTATGGGAAGCGGACGTATTCACTTTGTGACCCATTGCCCCAGTTAGAATAGCCTGGGTGGTTGTCGCAAGTCCCGTCATAGCCAGCAAGGCAGGCTGCACAGTGGCCGCAGCCATGGGTAAAGGGCACAATGACGAAGTCGCCCTTTTTTACCGTCGTAATGGCGCTACCTGTTTCTTCCACAATCCCAATTGCTTCGTGGCCATCGTTCACGGAGTGCTTTTCCTTGGCATCGCCAGCTGAATAGGCCCACAGGTCTGACCCGCAGACGCAGGTTCTCACCACCTTGATGATGACGTCTTCTGGATCTTGAATGGTCGGCATTGCCACGTCTTCAACTTCAACCTTGCCTGCTTCTTCAAATACCGCTGCTTTCATGTTTTCGCTCCTGTAAAAATCTATTGATCAATTACTTGCAATTTCTTTTCAACTTACAAGCTCATTCTAATACTTAAAGCTAAGTTTAAGTCAAGAGTTTATTGAAAAATCTATCCTTTAATATTTAGTCAACTATGCTAAAATTGATTCGATATTCAATATTTTAAGGAGAAAATAGAGAATGGATGAACTCTTTGCCAAGGCTCCAGTGAAGAAGGTTTACTTTCAGCTGTCCTTGCCCCTGGTCTTAGCCATGATTACCTCGATGATCTACAACCTGGCCGATACCTTCTTCGTTGCCCAAACCGGTGACACCAAGCTCGTAGCCGGCGTTACCGTTGGCGCGCCGCTCTTTGCTTTTTTGATCGCCATCTCGTATATTTTTGGTCTTGGCGGGTCTTCACTCGTTTCCCGCCTCTATGGCAAAAAAGACTTCGCTTTAAGCAAGCGGGTTTCCAGCTTTTGCCAGTATGCCGGAATTATTTCTGGCCTTTTAACCACGGCCCTCATGTTGGCCTTTGAAAAGCCGATCTTAGGCTTCTTAGGGGCCAAGCCTGCCACCTACCAAGCAGCCAGCGACTTTTACCAGGCCATCGCTCTTGGCGCCGTCTTTATCGTTTATTCAGTAATCCCGCAAAACTTGATCCGAACCGAAGGCCTGGCTAAAGAATCGATGGTAACCACCATAGTCGGCACTATTACAGCCATCATCTTAGACCCCATCTTCCTCTTTGTTTTCAAGATGAGGGCCTGGGGCGTAGGGATTGCCAACGTGATCGGCTATGCCGTAACCTCTTTCATGTTGGTTTACTACGTCAATAAAAAGGCCCGCTACATCACCTTGGATCCCAAGTTGGTAAAAATCGATGGTGCCAATATCAAGGAGGTCATGGAGATCGGGATTCCTGGATCAATTACGAATTTTGCTCAAAGCTTTGGCATGGCCCTGTTAACTTCTTCTTTAGCTGGCTATGGAGCTAGCCGGGTCGCAGCACTTGGTATTACCCAGAAGATTTATAATATTGTCGTTTTAGTCATGGTCGGCTTTGCCTTTGGGTCCCAGCCACTGATTGGCTACAACTATGGGGCCAAGAATTGGGAGCGGCTAAAAGCAATCCTTCGCTTTGACATGCTGGTCGAAGTTGTCTATGCCGTGATTTCAGCTGCGATCTTGCTTATTTTTGCCCACCCAATTGCGGCCCTCTTTATGAACAAGCCGGCCATTATCACTAGCACCTCCTACATGCTCTTGGCTACCTTGATCACTACGCCCTTGGTCGGCTTAATCCTGGTTTACACCACTGTCTTTCAGTCTACCGGCAACGGTTTTGCAGCCTTAATCATGGCCCTGTCAAGACAAGGCGTGATCTACGTCTTTGCCTTAGAGCTATTAAAAAATACTGCCGGCTATCACGGTATCCTCTGGGCCCAATCGGTCAGTGACGTCCTCACTTGTCTAATCGGCTACGCCCTTTACCGGAAAAATCTCAACTTCAAGAAACTAGAAAAGCCATCAGCTTAAGCTGATGGCTTTATTCTTTTGACTGAAGTCCATTTTCGCCAGTTTCAAGGCAGTATCGATAAAAGTTTGGACTTGGTCAGCTGGTAGGAGCTTCTTAAGCTCAGCTACTTCCGGAAATTCTACTTCTGGCAGAATATGAATTAGCACAAACATTTCTAGAGAGGTTAAAATGGATCATTTATATTCTAACTTTCAGTCTCTTCTTCTCTATGCTTAATCGGGTTATTTCCCCACCATTGATCCACGGTTCTAATGTCAATCAAGTTGCTCAAGCAACTAGTCAAAGAAGATGCTAGCAAATCAACTGCTTGCGCAATATCATTGTTCTGATTTTTCCCTGCGGCAATCGCGGACGAAATCGCATTGTATGTTCCTGGACTGCGCATCTTTTCATGCAGCACGTCAAAGCTGATAAAGACCTGCTGGCTCCGATGCCGCTGACCTTAACCAATGTCCGCATATCCTTTGTTTACAGCTTAATCAGCAAACAAGATTATTCTGATGTAGAGCTTATGAAAAAGCTCCGCCTTAATTCCAAAAGTCTGGCTTACTGCCAGTTTTATGCTACTAAGAGCAACTTGATTCCCTTTGACCTTGAACGACTAAAGAAGCAGAATGAGAACAATCAGTGATTACTTTACTACCAGTTTGCGAAAATAGGCTATAATAAATTAATAGTCAGTAAAGGAGATTTTTAATCAAATGAAGAAAAAGAATAAGCAAGCTGCTGAAGAAGAAAGCTGGGGCAAATTTTTCCGGGACGTCCTGGTTATGTTCCTGGTCTTTGTTTCAATTTATTATGTTATCTTCTCCTTCTTCTTAGCCAATGAAGTGGTGTCTGGCCCATCCATGCAACCGACCTTTGAAGACGGTGACCGTTTGATCGCTGTGCGCCACTTCACTCCGAAGAGAAACGACGTTGTCATCATCAAGGCGCCGGACCAGGCAAACGCCATGTATATCAAGCGGGTGATCGGCCTGCCAGGTGACACGGTTCAGTCAAAGAACGACGCCCTCTACATCAACGGCAAGAAGACGGCCCAGCCATACTTGAACAACAAGTACAAGAAGGCTGACCGTTTAGCCGGGGTCAACTACACGAGCAACTTCAAGATCAAGCTGAAGAAGAACCAATACTGGGTCATGGGTGACCACCGGGACGTTTCAAAGGACTCCCGCTACTTCGGCCCAATCAAGCGGAGCAAGATCTTAAGCAAGGCGGTTCTGCGCTACTGGCCAGTTACCCAGATCGGCACCAACTTTTATTAATAAGCAGTAAAGGGATAAAAATTAGTATACAGAGAACCAAAAGAGTATAGAAAATGACAAACAAGAATAAAAAGCAAGCGCCTAAAGAAGAGAGTTGGGGCAAGTTTTTCCGGGACGTCTTAGTCATGTTCCTGGTCTTCGTCTCAATCTATTATGTGGTCTTCTCCTTCTTCTTAGCCAATGAAGTGGTGTCCGGCCCCTCCATGCAGCCGACCTTTGAAGACGGTGACCGCTTGATCGCCGTCCGCCGCTTCACTCCGAAGAGAAACGATATCGTCATCATCAAGGCTCCTAACCAGCCAGGTGCCATGTACATCAAGCGCTTGATTGGCCTGCCGGGCGACACGGTCCAGTCCAAGAACGACGTCCTCTACATCAATGGCAAGAAGGTTGCCCAGCCGTATTTAAACAATAAATACCAAAAGGCGGACCATTTAGCAGGCGTAACTTATACTAATAACTTCAAGGTCAAGCTGAAGAAGAACCAGTACTGGGTCATGGGTGACCACCGGGACGTATCTAACGACTCCCGCCGCTTCGGGCCGGTTTCTAGAAGCGCGATCTTGAGCAAGGTAGTTCTGCGCTACTGGCCAGTTACCCAGATCAGCAGCGACTTTTACTAAAAAACTCTGAAGCTCCCTCAACAACTTTTTAAAAAATGGTAAAATAAAGTTATTAAGGAGTGAAGATCAATGAAACCAGAAGAACTTTCGGATGCAATCATCGAATTTCAGAGCAAGCACACTGTGAGCGATACTACCCTGGCCTTTGCCAGCCACCTCTCAGTGGAAAAGGTGCACGCCATGAAGCAAGGGTGGGGCAACTTTACCAGCGATGAAATCAACCAGATGCTGGACTATCTCCAGAGCTAAATGTAAGCAACCGGGCCAAACGGCCCGGTTTTCTTTTGCCCTTTTTTCTCTGCTTTTCCCCTCTCTCATTTCTTTTTATCACTTCATTGTTTCACGCTAACTATTTTACATTTTGCATAAAGTTTAAAATAGAAAGAAGCTTGTTATGCAAAGGACAGCGGCTATTATTTCTTAACAGCTACCATTTTTATCATTTAGCTTTAACCCGCTATCGCAAGCGATAAAGCTTGCTATTACAGCATTTCTCTTTCTAGCTCTGTAAGCCCTTTTCTCCGATTTTTGTTCCACGGTCTCCTTTTACCCTATCCCCGGCCAAGTTATTCACAGGCAAAAAATAAGAGCCGCCCTAGAGCAGCTCTTATCCTTTATATTTAAGTTATCTTGTCTTACTTGTTCCGTTCAGCTTGCAGTTCAGCCATCTTGATCATGACGTCAACAGCCTTCCACATTGATTCCAGAACCGTGTATTCGTAGCGGCCGTGCATGTTTTCTTCCCCGGCAAAGAGGTTCGGGCATGGCAGACCCATGTAAGTCAGTTGTGACCCGTCCGTACCCCCTCTGACTGGTTCTTCATTGATTTCAGTCAAGCCGCAGGCTCTGTAAGCATCCCGGGCCAGGTCAATGATTTCCATGTGCTTAGCCAGTTCATCAGCCATGTTGTAGTACTGGTCCCACATCTTCAGCTTGATTCTTTCCCCATACTTGGCGTTGAGTTCAGCCACCTTTTCCTTGACCAGGTTCTTCCGGGCTTCCAGGCCGTCGCGCTTGAAGTCACGGATGATGTAGGCCAGGTGGGCGTTGTCAACCGTACCAGAGAAGTCCATCAAGTGGTAGAAGCCTTCTTCGCCTTCAGTCTTTTCCGGCACTTCGTCTTGCGGCAGGGAGTTCTGGAAGTCGATCCCGACTTGAATGGCGTTGATCATCTGCCCCTTGGCTACAGCCGGGTGCACGTTAACGCCTTGGATGTCCAGTTCAAACTGAGCTGCTGAGAAAGTCCCCCAGTCCAGCTTGCCCGGGCCTTCCCCGTCAACCGTAAAGGCAAAGGCAGCATTGAAGTCTTCCACGTCAAAGTGCTGAGCACCCGTGCCGATTTCTTCGTCTGGCGTGAAGCCCAGGCGGATTTCCCCGTGCTTGATTTCCGGGTGAGCCAGGAGGTATTCAGCAAAGGTTACCAGTTCGGCATCCCCGCACTTGTCGTCCACGCCCAAAAGGGTGTCACCGGAAGCAGAGATAATGGTCTGCCCCTTGTACTTCTTCAAGTTCGGGAAGACGGCCGGGTCCAGGTAGAATTCGCTGTCGCCCAATTGGATCTTGCTTTCCCCGTCGTAGTTTTCAGTAATCTGCGGCTTAACGTTTTCTGAATTGAAATCAGCCGTGTCGCAGTGAGCCAAGAAGCCCATAACCGGCACGTCCCAGTCAACATTGGAAGGAAGAGTTGCAATGACCGTACCGGCCTTTTCATTGTAGTGAACGTCACTTAGGCCCAGTTCTTCCAGTTCCTTCATGATGACCATTTGGTAGTCCACTTCTCTTTGGGTGGATGGGAAGCGGTCAGTATGTTCATCTGACCGGGAGTTGATCTTGACGTACTTCAAAAATCTTGGCAGCAAAGTTGGGTATTCCATCTTTTTCTCCTTATTCTTTACATAAACAAAAATATTTCACTTACTAAAAAATGTTCTGGAAGGGATCGGTTGATTCAGCGCTGATTAAGCACTCTACGCTCCAGCCCTCTTCCTTCTGCCAGGCACTGAGCCGTTTGGCAGCTTCATACTTGAAGAGCTTCTCCGTATAGTGGCCCGGATCAACTACTACCAAGCCTGATGAAATCATGTCATGGCCAGTGTGGTAGTAGACGTCACCGGTGATGTAGGCGTCGCATTTGTCAGCTAAGGCCTGTTTCCAGAACTTGTTCCCGTCCCCGCAGACGAAGGCAACAGTTTCCACCATTTTATCCTGGTCAGCGCAGATCAGGCGAACCATGTCCACCCCCATCTTTTCCTTGACGTAGTGGGCAAAGTCGATCGCCTTCATTGCTTCTGGCAGGCGGCCCTTGCGGCCAATGGCGATGCCGTCCTCGTCTGGGGCAAAGCCGGTTACGTCCAAAAGGCCAAGTTCTTCAGCCTGCCAGTCGCTTGACCCGCCCTGGGCCTTGTCGGAATTAGTATGAATGGAGTAAACGGTGATGCCGTTAGCAATTATCTTGGCGTACATGGCCTTTTGCGGGTCGCTGTAGTCCAAGTTGTTAACCGGACGGAAGATCAAGGGGTGGTGGCTGACGATGAGGTCAGCGCCTCTCCTGATGGCTTCATCAACCACATTTGGCCGGACGTCTAAAGTCACCAGGATCTTGTGGACTGGTGCTTCCAAGCTGCCGATTTGCAGGCCGACCGGGTCACCAGCACTGGCGATACTTTCCGGGAAAGCTTCATTCAGTTTAGCTACAATATCTTTTACTTTAGTCATTTTCCCCACCTAATTCTGTCTTGATCATAGCCAGCAAGTCTTCGACTTCCTTGATCCGGGCCAGGTCCTTTTCCCGGGCCTTGTTGAGGTTAGCCAGGAGCTTTTGGTAGTAGGCTTCCTGTCCCTGCCACTTCTTATAGAAAACATCAGTCTTGTTCTTTAAGAGCAAGGGACCAAATTCCTGATCACGGACAGTCAATTCGTGAACTTCATCAGTTAGTTTGGCCTTGATCAGTTCATAGATGTGGCCTGCTTCATAGACGATGTCTTCAGCGACGATCTCGTACTTGTTGGCCATCAGCCAGCGGCGGACGGTGTTTTCCCCAATATTGGCTTCAAGGACCAGGTTTGGGTAGAAAACGCCCCGGGAGGCGGCTTCAGAGAGCAGGTTGACCATTAATTTGCCGCCCATGCCGGCGATGACGACCGTATCAATCTGGTCGCTTTCCTTAATGGTTTCCAGGCCTGAACCCAGCCGGGTTTCAATCTGGTCAGAAAGTCCCGCGGCGGCGATGTCCGTTTTCGCGTTCTCTAAGGGGCCAGCCGCAACGTCACTGGCGATAGCGTGGCTGATCTTGCCGCTTTCTACCAGGAGGATCGGCAGGTAGGCGTGGTCGGTGCCGATATCGGCCAGGCGGCTATCTGGATCAACCATTTCGGCAAGTCTGTTAAGTCTTAAATTCATTAGTAAAGCGCTCCTTTATCCAAAAGTAAATTCTATCATATGCCAGCCAGCAAAAGACAGTTTCTGCAAAAAAATAATCCACGTGATATAATTGTTTGTAGTTTTGTCAGTTTTTGGAATGACAGGAGGAAAAGAGATAGGGAAATGGACCGCACGGAGCCTACAACTTTAACTAATATGTGCATGATCGTGGACAAAGACCGGGTTCTGACGATCGACCGGGAGGACCCGGTTTGGCCAGGCCTGGCTTTTCCAGGCGGCCATATTGAAAAGCATGAGTCATTTCATGATTCAGTCATTCGCGAGGTCAAGGAAGAGACCAACCTGGACATAGTCAGTCCCCGCCTGGTCGGCTTCAAGCAGTTTTTTGACAAGCTGGACCGGCGTTACCTGGTCTTCTTCTACCGGGCCGACCAATTCTCAGGAAGTCTCCACGCTTCAAGGGAAGGCAAACTGGAATGGGTCAAGATCAGCGACTTGCCTAAGCGGCAGTTAGCCTACAACTTTGACCGGGACCTGGAAGTCTTTTTAAAGAGTGACCTTGATGAGCATGTATTGTTGGACAAGAAGGACTTTTTATATTAATGAGCAAGAAAAAGAAAAATAATAATAAGAGCAAGCGGATTTGGGGCAGAGTCGTGACGGCACTACTCTTCCTTGCCCTCTTCGCTTTCGCGGGCCTTTATATCAAGAACTACCCGGTTGAAAAGGATGTCAAGCTGGTGGCTACCCAGCCCAAGGCCTTGAAGGCCAAAAAGACGGTTGCTGAGAAGGATATCTGGGGCTATCCGTTCGCCAAGTGCTACACCAAGAAGATCAAGTACCTGTCCGGCCAGCGCTACGGGAAGACCGATGTCTGCCGGCGGGTCTACCCGAAGAAGTCCTACTTCCATGATGGCTGGGACTTTGGCTGGAGCGAGGTCGGCAACAAGGCGGCTGTTTTGGCTATTCACCCGGGGACGGTGAAGAAAGTTGCCTACTACACGGGTCTGGGCTGGTATATCTGGGTCGTTTCTCCAGACGGCTATGTTGAAGTCTACCAGGAAGGTTTCGCCAACCGGTCAGACATTACGGTTAAGGTAGGACAGAAGGTCAAGCTGGGCGACAAACTGGGCCGCCTGACTGACTCCCACCTGCACTTAGGGATCACCAAGACCAGCGCTGACTACATCAGCAAGCACGGTCACCCTTACAAGAACTACTGGCGGGACAACGGCACCTGGCTGAACCCGATGAAGGTGATTACTAACAGCTTGCAGCTGCAAAAGGATGTTAAGGAATACAACGCTAAGGCAGCCAGCTACAATGCCAAGGCTACCAGCTACAACGAGAAGCTGGCAGCTAAGAAGAAGAAGCTGAAGGTGGAAGAAAGCAAGCACCCTTACCACTACTTGAAGTCATTTATTGCTAATTTCCCAGGATTTTACAACTCAAGCCATACGGCTGACAGATTTTCTGCCAGCCGTATTCCTTTTATGCATGACTTTCCAGAAATGCGAGGATCTCAGCTTTAGTTCGGGTACTTTTATCAATAGCTTTTAGTAATTCCTCCTGCTCTCGGTGTTTCTTGAGCTCATAGAGAGCATCTAGCTTCTGCGACGCTTTATCGCAGCGCTCTTTAAGGCGCCGGAGTTGTTCTTCTG
>SKER01000983.1_pt1 | contig 26884 bp, 26 predicted proteins | sample 4826961 | NCBI WGS metagenome assembly SKER01 (sample SAMN11008804, study PRJNA524170) | human gut metagenome | biome: Human fecal sample; material: Feces; isolation source: fecal sample from pouch patient p47 | host: Homo sapiens | place: Israel: Tel-Aviv | collected 2016-11-16 | reverse complement strand
GAAATCACGCTTTACACGCCTTATAAGCGAGTTAAGGAGATTCTTGCCAGTCGGATAAAAGAAGCATAAGCCAAGTAATACTACAAAGTTGAAGGCTCTAGCATGTAAGAGCAGTCAGCTTTAACGAACTCAGTTCGGGGTATTAAAATCGCGGCTTGACTGCTTCGAGATGCATCACGATATGCTTGCCTGCTTTTTGCGGGCAAGATGCCTTTCCGACTGCCAGGCTAAAAGTTTCCAGTGGGGCAGATAAAAAGCTATTGGATAATGCCATTTGGCGTTATTTGACAGCCAACCGTACTCACTGACCTTAACTTCAAAAGGTTAAAAATCTGATTTCTTTTGCCAAGTTGAATCTAACCATAGATTTAACTAGAAAGGAATATCAGAAAAACTTACCAATACTGATATGATTATCAAGATTTAGTAAGTTTTATGATTCGGCAAAAAGCTTTATAAAGAAATAAAAGCAGAAATAATAGAAAGGACAAAATCCATGAATGAAGATAATGGTTCCCGCTATATCCAGCCACATGACAGCCTGGAGGCCATGGAACTGATCCAAAAACTCTTTAACCAGTACCGGCGGGCTCCCTTGACTCCCGAACTTCTTGCCTACCACCAGAACCTAATCGAACGCCTGGAAGGCGACATCCACCAGGCGGCTGAAGCAGAAGGCCAGGCCAAAAGAGTCCAGGAACTGGACCGGATGATCAAGCTGATGAAGGACTGGACCGCCATCCGCCTCTCTGGCCGGCCCTTTAACGCCAAAATGCGCCACTTCCGCTTCCTGCCAGAGGGCGGCCAGGTCAAATTCAAGCGGCATCCCCACAAAATCAAGGCCAGCTCCAGCCACCGGGCCAGCCGGCATTAAAAAAACGAGACCAAGCGGTCTCGTTTTTATTTGCATATCTTAATTTGCTAACTACTAGCTACTTAATGTAGGCGTACTTGTAGCTCCACTGGGTACCAGCATTGTTGTGGATGATCCCCTTGACCTTGCTGTTTTGCAGGTAGGCGGTCGTCTGCTGGTAGATCGGGCTGACTGCCTGGTCGGCGTTGGCCACTTGGGCTGCCTTGACCAGGTCCTGCCAGCGCTTGTTAACGTCGTTGGCATCAGTCGTCAAAGCCTTCTTGATCAAGCGGTTGTATTCCGCATTGTTCCACTTGCCGTAGTTGTAGGAAGTCCCCTTCTGCAAGATCTGCATGAAGGTCATCGGGTCGCTGAAGTCCCCGCCCCAGCCGGAAACGTAGATGTCAAAGTCCCCGCTTGAAGCCTTGGTGTAGGCGTTCTTGCTTGGAATGGAGTTAACCTTCACGTTGATGCCGGACAAAACCTTAGTCCATTGGGACTGCAGGTACTGGGTCAGAGCGTCGGCGTTGGTGCTCTCGTTTGAAGCCAGCAAGGTCAGGTTCAGTTTCTTTAAGCCCAGTTCCTTCAACCCGGTCTTCCAGTACTTTTCAGCCAGCTTTTCATTGTAGTCAACGGTATTAGCCACCTTTTGCTCCTTGGCAAAGTCTTCCTTGTTAGCCGGGTCATAGGCCAGACCAGAAGCCACGAAGCCAGTTGGCACGCTTGACCCGTCACCGAAGACCTTGCTGGTCAGAATCTTCCGGTCAAGTGACAGAGACAGGGCCAGGCGGATGTTCTTGTTGTTCAAAGCCTTCTTAACCGTCGCGTCCTTGGCCTGGAAGTTGTAGGCCAAGAAGGCAACGTAGGAGTATGGGTAGGTCTTGAAGTCCTTGTTCTTCTTCAGCTGCTTAACCTGTTCACTGGACAGTGGGGTGAGGTCCAGCTTGCCCTGCTGGTAGAGCTGGTAGCCGGTGTTGGTAGTCTTAACGACCTGGTAGCTGATCTTGCTCAACTTGACTGCCTGCTTGTCCCAGTACTGGTTGTTTTTGACAAAAGACCAAGTATCATTGGTCCCCTTCCAGCCGGTGATCTTAAATGGGCCGGAGTAAAGCATGTACTTGGAGCTGGTCGCGTACTTCTTGCCCGTCTTCTTGATAAAGGCTTCGTTTTGCGGCCCAAAGAGCGGGTAAGCCATCAAAACCTTGAAGTAGGCAATCGGCCGGTTGAGCTTAACTTGCACGGTTTCCTGGTTCAAAGCCTTGATGCCCAGGCTGGACGGAGACTTCTTGCCGGCAATAATTTTATCGGCGTTCTTGATGCCGGAGAAAAGGTAGGCGTAAGGCGAAGCAGTCTTGGGGTTGATCGTCCGCCGCCAGGAGTAGACAAAGTCCTGGGCGGTAATCTTTTCCCCGTTGGACCACTTGGCGTTAGACCGCAGCTTGAAGGTCCAGGTCTTGCCGTCCTTGGATACAGTGCCGGACTTGGCTAAGCCGGCGGCGGGCTGCCCGTTCTTGCCCAAACGGTAGAAGCTTTCAAAAACGTTCCCAGTCTGCCCGTAGCCGGTTGCCTTACTGATGTCGATCGTATCCAGCGGAGCAGTCGCGCTGAGCTTTAAAACCTGCTTGTCCTTACTTGCTGAGCTTGAGCTCTGCTGACTGCCGCAAGCGGCCAGCAGGAAGGCGGCACTGACGCTGACGGCGGCAAGGGTGAATTTCTTGATCTTTTGCATTTTTTCCTCCTAAGACAAAAAAGCAGCTGCTCCCTAAAGGAAACAGCTGCTTCATTTGCCACTAAGCTAACAATTACTTGGCAAATCACTTGGTCTGAGCTAAATCCAGTTTAGGCAACACAAAACAGTCGTATGACATAAGTGACATACAACAAACGCACATAGTTTGGTTTTCTTGCATTGCAAACATGATTTAGCTCCTTTCTCAATTTGATTTAATTTAATCTTACAGACTCACTTACTATAAGTCAACGATTTTATATAACTTTTTCCTAATCCTTAATTGTCAAGAAGTCAGGCAGATCCCGGCGGGGAGCCTGGTAGCCGTTGACGTACTCATCTTTGCCATAGCCCAGGCCGATTCCCATGGCCAGGGTCTGGTCTTCTGGAATCCCCATAATTTCCCGGACACTGGCCGGGTATTTGACCAATTCATAGGCCGGCATGCTGTCAATCCCCTTGGCCTTGGCGGCAAGCGCCAGAGTCTGGGCAAAGGCTCCCAGGTCATAGACTGACCAAAGATTGGACTGCTTGGGAATAGTTAAATAGGCAATCGCCGGGGCATAGTAGAGATTTTTCTGCAAAATATTAGTCCTAAGGTCCAGCAATTCCGGCGTGTTCAGATATTCCTGGCTGGCCTGGTTGTGCCGGGCCATGTTTTCTCTTGGATAAGGATCCCAGTCCTCCCGGTGCCAGGTCTCCCAGTCTGGGGATGCCGCCGTCCCTGCTTCAGCCAAAGCCAGGTGGCGGGCATGGATCTTTTTGGCTGTTTCCCCCATAGCCAGATAAACCCGCCAGGGCTGGGAATCTACCCAAGACGGAGCCAGGCCGGCCAAGCGGATTACTTCTTCCAGGTCTGCCCGGCTGGGCTCCTTGCCTTGGTCAAAATAGCGCGTGCTGTGGCGGCTCTTAATTGTATCAATCGCGTCAGTCATTTTACACCTCTCTTGAAGCTGCTTTCTTTTGCTAGTTTTTGCTAAGTATAGTTCAAAATTGACTGAATAGCAAAAATATCGTTATAATTGACTCAAAAGCAGAACTTTTATTTCAATGGAAAGCAGGATATGGATAAATGGGTTTAACCTTTAAAAGACAAGACGACTTAGACAAGCTCTTCGACAAATTCGCCAGCGTTCCCGACCCGAAGAAAGCCGCTTCTGGCAAGGGCAAGGAAAAGGAAGACGACAAAGCTGCCGGCAAAGAGGCAAAGTAAGCCGCTTGTTGGCGGCTTTTTATATTTTATAAAAGTCGCTAAATTTTCTGGTAAATCTGCCCATCCCTGCCCTATTTAGGCTAAAATGAACTTGTAAGCATTTGCAATTATTTTCTTTAAGGATGTGAGCATCTTGGACAACAGCAATTTGCTGACCTACCTGGAATGGCGCGGCGACATTCCCTTGGAAAAGTCTCCTTTCAACGAAATCGACGCTTTAGTCTTAGCAATTTTTTCTTATCTTAACCTGGAAAAGTACATCCCTTCCGGCAACAAAGAAGTGACAGTTGGCGAAATCGCCGAGAAATACTTCGCCTCTTCCTTCACCGACCTGGACGCCAGCCAGTACCAGGAGCTCTTCCACTTGATGAGCGAAGCCGACCGCTTTAAGGATGCCCGCTTGTCCCACTTCAACACCGTTTTGACTGACCAGTGCCAGTTCAGCGCCTTGAAAATCGTCCTTGAAGACGGCACCCACTATGTGGCCTTTAGAGGGACCGACGACACCCTGGTTGGCTGGCGGGAAGACTTTGAGATTTCTTTTAAAGAAACCAAGGCCCAGATCTTAGGTGCCCGCTACCTCAAGGACCTCCTGGCCGGCGACTCAGCTGACTACATCCTGGGCGGCCACTCAAAGGGGGGCAACCTGGCTGAATACGCCGCCTTGAATCTCCCAGAAGACTACCGGGCCCGAATCAAGGCCGTCTACACCTTTGACAGCCCCGGCCTAGCCAGCGAAGCCGGAGTCGACTACAACGAGGACTTTTTGCAAAGGGTCCTCCGCCGCTACGTACCCGACTTTTCGATTATCGGCCGCCTCTTTGAACCAAGAGAGGTCGACCCGGTCATCGTCTACTCAACCAATGTCAATATCGCCCAGCACGATACCTATTCCTGGCAGATCAAAGGCAGCCATTTCGTGACCCGCAAGCGGCCCAATCCTGAGTCCCGGGTCTACAACCAGCTGATCAACCAATGGATCGGGTCAGCCAGCCTGGAAGAGCGGGAAGCCCTGACCCAGGACCTCTTTGATGCCCTGGCGGCTAGCGGCTCGAGCAAGATCAACCAGCTGGCCAAGAACGGCTTCGGGGGCTTCGGGGCCATCCTTTTGTCGGTGACTAACTCCTCAAGGCGGACCAAATTCATTTTGGGCAATCTCTTTTCCTCGATCTGGCAGTTGATCAAGAACCAGCAGATCGGAGCGGCCTTGTTCAGCCGGGACACCATGGCCGGCTGGCTCCTGGTTCTGCTCGGCATCATCAGTCTGACAGCACCTAACTATGCCTTCAAGGCCTTCGGGGTGCTAGCTGCTGTCGGGGGGATCATTTTCAGCGTCAACCATATCCTCACGGTCTCAGTTTCGGCCTTTAAACCGCAGCAGAAACGCTTCTTCCTAATTACCTACCTGGTCTTGTTCGCGGTCTCTATAGCCCTTTTATCGAGCAACCAGCTCCTGGTCTTTTTGGCTCACTACTTCCTGGGGGCCTTCCTGCTCTTTTACGCCTATGGCCGCAGCCGCAAGATTATCTTAAGGCGGCAGACCGGGGTCTTCCGCATGATCATCACCGGGGCGGAAGCCGTTATTTCTTTTGCCCTAGGGATCATCGTGATCATCACCCCAGAATACTTCAACCACCAGTCGATCATCGAAATCGGGATCCTCTTGATCATCTACGGAGCCTTCAAGCTGGTGGCTGAGCTCTTCAACCACCGGCCGCAAATGCCGAAAAAGCACCGCTAAACGCAAAATGCCCAAAGGAAAATCCTTTGAGCATTTTTGTTTTGTCTGCTATTCTTCGTCCAATCTGGCTTGGATCCAGTCCTTGACCTGGTCAACGTTCAGCTTAGTCACTGATGAAAATGGTAGGAAAGTCACATTATCCTTATTCAAGTTCAAGTGCTTTCTGAAGGCTGCTTCAGTCTTGTTAAAAGCATTCTTCTTGATCTTGTCCATCTTCGTGGCCACTAGTAAAATCGGCAGGTTGAGATACTGGGCATAGTCATACATGGCAATGTCGTCGGCGGTTGGTTCGTGGCGGCCGTCGATCAGCAGGATCAAGCCCTTGAGGTAGGCCCGGGTTTCCAAGTAATCCTGGATCATTTCCCCGAACTCTTCCCTCTGCTTCTTGGAGACCTTGGCATAGCCGTAGCCCGGCACATCGACCAGGTAAAAGTCAGCTTGGTCGCTGTCCACCCGGTAGAAGTTCAAGGTCTGGGTCTTGCCCGGCGACGAGGAGGTCCGGGCCAGGTTCTTTCTTTGCAAAAGGGTGTTGATGAAGCTGGACTTGCCCACGTTTGACCGGCCAGCCAGGGCGATTTCATCCAGGCCGCCTTCAGGGTACTGGCTGGCTTTAACCGCGCTGACGGAAAATTCTGATTGGTTAATGATCATCGGCAACCTCTTCCAGTTCGCGGTGGACCACCTTCGGCTCGCCCATCCCGGTAATTGTTTCCGGCGTGATGATGACCTTGCTGATGTCGCTTTCGCTCGGCGTCCTGTACATGATGTCCATCATGGCATTTTCAATGATGGTTCTAAGGCCTCTGGCCCCCATCTTCCGTTCAATAGCCAGATCAGCAATCTGCTTGACGGCGGCAGGTTCAAATTCCAGGTCAACCCCGTCAAGGGAAAGCAGCTTCTGGTATTGCTTGATCAAGGCATTCTTTGGTTCAGTCAGGATCCGGACCAAATCAGCACTGTCCAGCCGGTCCAAGGTAGTGATAATCGGAATCCGGCCAATGAATTCAGGGATCAAGCCAAACTTGACCAAGTCCCCGGTCGTCAAGAAACGGTTCCAGTTGTCATCGTCAACCTTGCCAGATTCTTGTTCTGCCCCAAAACCGATAGTCTTCTTGCCCAGCCGGTTCTTAACGATTTCTTCGATACCGTCAAAAGCCCCGCCGACAATAAAGAGGATGTTGGTGGTGTCCATCCGGATCATTTCCTGCTGCGGGTGCTTGCGGCCGCCCTGCGGCGGAATAGAAGCAATGGTCCCTTCCAGGATCTTCAAAAGAGCCTGCTGGACCCCTTCACCGGACACGTCCCGGGTAATCGACACATTTTCTGACTTCTTGGAGATCTTGTCAATTTCGTCGATATAAATGATCCCCCGCTGGGCTCTCTCCAAGTCGTAATCAGCATTCTGGAGCAGCTTAAGCAGGATATTCTCGACGTCTTCACCGACATAACCGGCTTCAGTCAAAGTAGTTGCGTCCGCGATCGCGAACGGCACGTTCAAAATCCTGGCCAAAGTCTGAGCCAGGTAGGTCTTGCCGGACCCAGTTGGCCCGATCAAGGCAATATTTGACTTCTGCAATTCGGTTGAAGAATCAACATCCATTTGACTGATCCGCTTGTAGTGATTGTAAACCGCTACGGACAGAACCCGCTTGGCCCGGTCCTGGCCAATCACGTACTGATCCAGTTCTTCTTTAATTTGCATTGGCTTGGGAAGCTCGCGCGCTTCCTTCAGTGAATCCAGACGCAGCTCATCATCAATGATCCGCTTGGCGAGTTCAATGTCCTCGTTGCAGATGTATACGCCGTTACCCGCAATCATTTTCTTTACTTGGCTGGCAGACTTGCCGCAGAATGAGCATTTCACTTCTTCTGGATCTGTAAACTTAGTAGCCATGTATTCCCTCCTCTATTTGCTAAAGACTAGATTAGCATAAATACGGGCAACTTGCGCGAAATTAGCCTTGTATTTTTCATCAGTCTTGGCAAAAGAAAACCCCAAAAGGGGCAGTTGCCACTTCTGGGGGATTCAGTCTATAGACAGGCGATTACTTGTCTTCTTCGTCTTCGCTGCCTTCTTCAAGCTTAGCCTTAGCTACTTGCTTAGCGCTGTCAGTGATTAAGTCCATTGCCTTGCGGACGCTGATGTCGTGAGCCAGCATTTCGTCGCTCAAAGCGTCGCGAACTGCCTTTTCGCTCATGTTGTAGTTGTCAGCCAGGTCCTTGATTTCAGCGTCGATTTCTTCCTTGCTTGCTTCGAAGCCTTCCTTGGCAGCGATTGCTTCCAAAACAAGGTTAGTCTTAACGCGTTCAGCAGCGTTTGCTGACAATTGGCTGCGCAGTTGGTCTTCAGTCGTGTTAGTCAACTTGAAGTAAGTTTGCGGGTCAATCCCTTGACGTTGCATGTCGCCCAAGTATTGGTTGAGTTGGTTGTCAACGTCTTCTTGGATCATCACGTCAGGAATTTCTTCAACAGTAGCGTTCTTGACTGCAGTAGTGATCGCTGCTTCTTGGATAGCTGCCTTGGCTGCTTCTTCCTTTTCGGACTTCAGTTCAGCCTTGATCTTTTCCTTCAATTCGTCAAGGGTTTCAACTGAGTCGTCAACATCCTTGGCAAATTCGTCGTCAAGTTCTGGCAATTGCTTTGCCTTAACTTCGTGGATCTTGGTTGCGAAGTGAGCTTCCTTGCCAGCCAGGTCCTTTGCGCCGTAGTCTTCTGGGAAGGTTACGACAACGTCAACTTCTTCGCCGGCGCCGTGACCAACCAGTTGGTCTTCAAAGCCAGGGATGAAGGTGTTTGAGCCCAGTTCCAGGGAGTAGTTTTGTGCTGAGCCGCCGTCAAATTCAACGCCGTCAACAGTACCAACGTAGTCGATGGTTACAGTGTCGCCGTTTTCAGCCTTGTCGTTCTTCAAAACCATTTCAGCGTTTTGTTCTTGACGCTTAGTCAATTCAGCGTCGATGTCCTTTTGGTAAACGCGAGTGTTTTGCTTTGGCACTTCAATTTCAGTGTATTGGCCAAGTTCAACTTCTGGTTCAACCGTTACGATTGCCTTCATTTCCCAGGCCTTGTTCTTACCCATTGATACAGGAACGATTTGAGGTTGGCCAACTGCCTTGATGCCAGTTTCCTTGACAGCAGCGCTGTAAGCTTCTGGCAAAGCAAAGTTCAAAGCGTCTTCGTAAAGAGCTTCTTCACCGTAGTATTGGTTGAAGATTACACGGGAAACGTGCCCCTTACGGAAGCCAGGTACACGCAAGCTCTTCTTTACGCGGTCAAAAGCCTTGTCCAGGCTCTTCTTGATTTCATCTTGAGAAATTTCAAAAGAAAGTTCACCAGTAGTCTTACCGGTAGTTTTCCAGTTAGCAGACATTAATTAAATACCTCCAATGTCTATTTTGGGTTTGCTACTTTGCATACTTAAATATCTTACCTTAAAGACGGTCAAAAAACAATCAAAGTACTACAAAATAGGGCTTTTTTGGATAAAAAAAGGCGTTCTTCTGAGAAGAACACCTTTTTACACTGTTAGAACTAAAATTTAAAAAATAAAAATTAGTCGTCAATTTCAGTAACTTGGCCGGCACCAACAGTTCTACCACCTTCACGGATAGTGAACTTAGTACCAACTTCGATAGCGGCTGGCTTAATCAAAGTAACTGAGAATTCAGTGTTGTCACCAGGCATAACCATTTCAGTACCTTCTGGCAATTCAATTTCACCAGTGATGTCAGTGGTGTGGAAGTAGAATTGTGGACGGTAGTCTGAGAAGAATGGAGTGTGACGGCCACCTTCGTCCTTGCTCAAGATGTAGACTTGACCCTTGAAAGTTTTGTGGGTCTTGATTGAGCCTGGAGCTGCCAAAACTTGACCACGAACGATTTGGTCACGGTCGACACCACGGAGCAATACACCGACGTTGTCGCCGGCTTCACCCAAGTCAAGAGTCTTGTGGAACATTTCCAAACCAGTTACAACTGAAGTCAAGACCTTTTCTACCAAACCAACGATTTCAACGCTGTCGCCAACCTTAACAGTACCACGGTCGATACGGCCTGAAGCAACAGTACCACGACCAGTGATAGTGAAGACGTCTTCAACTGGCATCAAGAATGGCTTGTCAGTTTCACGTTCTGGAGTTGGGATGTATTCGTCAACAACGTCCATCAGTTCTTCGATCTTCTTTTGAGCTTCTTCGTCGCCTTCAAGAGCCTTCAAAGCTGAACCACGAACTACAGGAACATCGTCACCTGGGTAACCGTATTCTGAAAGTAAGTCTCTTACTTCCATTTCAACCAAGTCGATCAATTCTGGGTCGTCAACCAAGTCGCACTTGTTCAAGAAGACTACGATGTAGTTAACACCAACCTGACGAGCCAACAAGATGTGTTCACGAGTTTGTGGCATAGGACCGTCAGTTGCGGCAACAACCAAGATAGCACCGTCCATTTGAGCAGCACCAGTGATCATGTTCTTGATGTAGTCGGCGTGGCCTGGGGCGTCCATGTGGGCGTAGTGGCGCTTTTCAGTTTCGTATTCAACGTGGGCAGTGTTGATAGTGATACCACGTTCCTTTTCTTCTGGAGCTGCGTCGATTTGTGAGTAATCTTCAGCTTTTGCCAAACCCTTCTTAGCCAACACAGTAGTGATAGCTGCGGTCAAAGTAGTCTTACCGTGGTCAACGTGGCCAATAGTACCAATGTTAACGTGTGGCTTAGTTCTAACGTAATGTTCTTTTTCTGCCATTAAAATGATCCTCCTGAAATTTTGCAAGAAGTCCGTTGAGACAAAACTAACGGATGATTCTCTGTTGAATATTGTACTACTTTCCTAAGAAGTACGCTAGTAGCAATAGCGCAACTTCTTGAAAATATCCAAAAATGATTATACTAAATGCCGGCAAAAAGTAAAGTGATTTGCAAAAAGATTAATCACTATTTTTCTGATAGATTTTTTCCAGCAAATTCTGGCTCTCCCCGCCCCGCTTTTGCCGTAAAAAGCCGGTCAAGTCCCGGGCAAAAGCATCGGGATTAGTCACGTAATCTCCCTGGCAGGGATAAAGCTGGCCAAAAGCGAAATTTCCTTCAGCCAAGATCAAGGGCAGTTCGCTTGGGCGGTTTTGGTAGCGGCTGGCCAGAGAAGTGATAAATTCCCGGTAAACCGGATCCTGCTTGAGCAAATCCGTTTCAGCGGGCACAAAACTCTTCAAGTCCCCCAGGATCATAACCTGCATCTCTTCTTTAACCCCCAGCTTGACCAGGTCCTCGCACACCGCCAGGCGCAAGGCGTAGTTAGCCAGGGGATCCAGCAAAAGGCTTCTGGCAAAGGCCAGGTAGGTCGGCAAATCCAGCTTCAAGAGCTGCTCGTACTGGCTTTGGCTGACTGCCTGCTTTTTTCTAAAAGCAAGCAGGATTTTCTCTTGTTCCTTTTTGTCTGCTGGCAAAACCGGGAAGTCGACCTCTCCCTCAGTCAAATGCTTGACCTGGAGAGCCTCAATCAAAAAATTATTGGCCGTCAGGACTTGTCCATACTCCTCCAGCACTTTATCCCGGGAAAAAAGATCAGGCAGTGCCTTGATAAGGGCATAAGCCTGATCTTCTTCCTTGTTTAAGCGCAAAAAACGGGACAAGTCCAGGGCCAGGTCCTCGTCAAAGCCCAGCCTCAGGGCCTCCTCCAAGTGCCCGCAGGCAGCCTGGTAGTCCCCTCCTGCTTCAGCCTCTATGGCCAATTTCCGCAGGTTCTCTTGGCTAACGCTTGTCATCTGCCTTGCTGTCCTTCTTATTCTTGTTTACCGGCTTCTTGCCCTTAGCGGACTTGTTTGCCGGCCTGGTCTGCTTCTTGCGGTTGTTCTTCTTAACCGGCTTTTTAACCGGCTTTTCCTTGTTGCCTTCAGCCGCGTCTTCGGCCTTCTTCTGCATTGCCCGGTGCCGGTTCTGGTTGACTTCCATGACAACTGGCAAAACGACCGGCCGGCGGTTGGTCTGCTTGTAAAGGAACTTCCCCAGGCTGGAGCGCATGTCTTGCTTGAGTTCAGTCCAGTCAAACTTCTTGTGTTCAAAGTTGGCCTGGATAGCGTCCTTGATGACCTGGATAGAGTCATTCATCAGCTTTTGGTTGGCCTTGATGTAGACAAAGCCCCGGCTGGTGACTTGCGGTTCAGACACGATCTTCTTCTTCTTGCGGTCAATCGTCACTACCGCGATGAAGATCCCGTCATCTGACAAAACTTCCCGGTCGCGCAAAACAATGTTGCCCACGTCGCCGACCCCGGAGCCATCGATCATCGTGTCTTCACCCGGCACGGCATCCCCGCGGAAGAACTGGCCGCGCTTAGTGTCGTATTCCAGGCAGTCCCCGTTTTGGGTAATGTAGACATCGTCCGGGTCCATCCCAGTTTCAACGGCTAAGTCCTTGACTGCTTCTAAAAGCCGGTAGTCCCCGATGACCGGTACCAGAATCCGCGGCTTCAAGAGGTCAATCAAGGTCTGCAGGTCCCGGCCAGTCGCGTGGCCGGAAGTGTGCATGTTGCGGCCAAGTTCGATAACCGTGCCGCCTGCCCGGTAAACCATGTCACTGGTGATAGCCACCGTGGTTTCAACGGCGTGAGACGGAGTCGTGGCAATAAAGACCAGGTCCCCTTCGTGGATGGTAATCGTCCGGTGGCGGTTATTGGCCATCTTCTGCAGGGACTGGAGCGGTTCACCCATCCGGCCGGTTTCCAGGATGACCGTCTTTTCATCCGGCACGTCCTTGAGTTCCTTGGCCTTCATCAAAAGCCCGTCTGGCACTTCCAGATAGCCCATCTTCATGGCCGTGTGGACGATCTTAGCCACGTCCCGGCCGGTCAAAAGGACCCGGCGGCTGGTAGCAGCAGCGGCGTTAAAGACCTGCTGGACCCGGTTTAGGTTGGAAGCCTTGCCGGCCACGATGATCCGGCCCTTGGCGTTTCTGAAGACATTGGTGATGTAATTGCCGACTTCATTTTCGCTGGCATTCGGTAAAACAGCCTCAGCATTGGATGAGTCCGGCAAAAGGGCCAAAACGCCGTTCTTCGCGATTTCAGCCAGCCGGGTCATGTCAGTGCGGTAAGCTGGCCGGGCTGACGGGTCAAACTTAAAGTCACCGGTGTAGACGATCTGCCCTTGGGGAGCATGGATGACGATCCCCAAAGAGTCTGGCACTGAGTGAGTGGTGTGGAAGAAGGACACGCTGGCATTCTTGAAGTCGATTTCCGTATCGGCGTCGATGACGTTGAACAGCTGGTTGTTCCGCCGCTTGTTTTCTCTTTGCACGTCGATCTTGGCCAGTTCCACGTCGATCTTAGCCAGTTCAATGGTGAGTTTTGAACCAAAAACCGGAATATCCCAGTCCCGCAAAATGTATGGCAGGGCCCCGATGGAGTCAGCGTGGCCGTGAGTCAAAAAGATCCCCGCCACTTGATCGCCGTATTGCTTGAAGAATTCCATGTCCGGAATTACCACATCGATCCCGAACAATGAACTGTCCGGGTACTTGAGGCCGGCGTCCAAAACAAAGATTTCATCATTCACCTGAACGGCAAACATGTTCTTGCCCTGCTCGCGGACCCCGCTTAGAACCATTATTTTTAACTTGTCTGACATAAAGCTCTCCTTTTCGTAATCATGTTAAATCAATTCTTTGTCTGATAGATGCTTTATATGGATCTGTCGATCAAAACGCTTATAATCTTTTTAATTTTAACATAAAGGGCATGAGCATGATAGTCACTAAGCCCGCAAAGGAAAAGAAAGAAAAATGAAGTTGAAAACAGAAAAAAGAAAAGAGGCCGGGAAATCCCAGCCTCTTGGTAGGTCTTTGATTAACGACGCAAACCCAAACGAGCGATCAAAGCACGGTAACGTTCCAAGTCATTTTCTTGCAAGTAGCGGAGCAAGTTACGACGGTGACCGATCTTCTTCAACAGACCAACATATGAGTGGTGGTCGTGTGAGTGTTTACGCATGTGTTGAGTCAAGTTGTTGATGTCTTCAGTCAAAACAGCAACTTGTACTTCTACGGAACCAGTGTCGCCTTCGTGGGTTGCGTATTCCTTGATGATTTCGTTCTTTCTTTCTTTTGAAACTGCCATGTTTCTGCACCTTTCTTTTAAATAATTGCCCCGGACAACGTCAGCCGTTAGGTGAAACGTAAAGACAACGTCCGGGGTTCACATAACAAATATAATCATACCCGATTTTTTGGAAAAAGCAAGTAAAATTTCTTCTTGCATCTGGCGCTGGCTTTCAGTATAATAATTTAGTGAATTTCAATCAATTATTGGAGGTGAACCTAATGCCACAAATCAAATCTGCCATCAAGCGTGTTAAGACTCAAGCTGTTGCTAACGAACGCAATGCTGCTCAACTCAGCACTATGAGAACTGCCGTTAAGAAGTTTAAGGCTGCTCAAGCTGCTGGTGCGGACAACGCCTCCGAATTACACGTTGCTGCTATCCGTGAATTGGACAAGGCTGCTTCAAAGGGCTTGATCCACAAGAACAAGGCTAACCGTGACAAGAATCGTTTGGCTAAGCTTGCTAAGTAATTAAACTAGCAATCAACAAAAGAGCGAGAAACAATCCGTTTCCCGCTCTTTTTCTTTTGTCTTTTTCTATTCCCTGTTTTTTCTCTTTTTGCCTAGCAGGTCAGGATAAAAGCCTTTAAAAAGCGGCTGCCCTGGTAGACCCCGCTCTTGTAGCAGTAGTCCAGCTGGATCAGCTGGCCCAGCATTTTCTTCAGCTGGCCGACCTTCGCCCTGGACTTCAAGGCTGTCTTGACCCGGTAAGGGTGGGCGGACAATTCCTTGGCAATCTCGCTTTCACTCCGCCTTCTCTGTCCCATCACCTTCACGCAGAGCAAAAATTCAACCTGGCTGAAAAAGACCGCGACCAGCTGCAAGGGATAAGTCCCCTCCCGCAGCTGCCCGTCCAGGCGGTCGATTGCCTCTTGGTAGTCCCCTCTTAAGGCAGCCTCTAGAATAGCAAAAACGTTCTGGTCTAAGCTGAGATCGATATTCCGGTCCACCAGGTCCCGGCTGATTTCCTGGCCGTCGCTGATCGCCTTCAGCTTGTTGTAATTGCCCAGGGCCGCGTCCAGGACCTGGTCGCTTCTCTCCATGAGCAAGTCCAGGGCCCCGCCGGCAAAGCGGTAGCCTTCAGCCTTGACCAAGGCCTGCATAACCCGGCCGCTTTCATAGCTTTTGACCGCGGTTGAGACCGTATTGAAGCTCTTTTCCACCTGCTTGGTCAGTTTCTTGCGCCGGTCCAGCTTCTCATAGCTGGCGACTAAAACGATCACGTCGTCGATCTGGTCCAGGTGACTGAAGATTTCCAGCAGCCGGTCCCCTTGCTGCTTGTACTTGACCGGGAACTTTCCCGTCAAAAAGATGGGGTTCTTGACTAAGACTAATTTTTGCTGGCTGAAAAGGCTGGCTTCCGCCAAGGCCGCGATCAAGTCGTCCAGCGGGTCGCTCTCACAGTCAACCGTCACCTTCTCCAGGCCTTGAAAGGCTGCCTGCTGGACATAGTTATGGGCCAGATAGTCATTTAAAAAAGCGTCCGGTCCCTGCAGCAGGACATTCGGGTTTCCCGCCTGGCTGTTAGGAAACAGGGATATCAAATTTGGCAAGCCGCTTTCCTCCCTCTAAAAGTAAACTCTTTAATAATGATAACACACCCGCCGCCCTTCCAGAAAACTGCTGAAGTATTCCCTGATGCCGTAATGCCAGCTGATCATCCCTTCCGTTTGGGTATTGAGATAGGGAATCCCCAGCTGGTGCAATTTGGCTAAGGTTTCCGGCTTGGGGTGGTGGTAGCGGTTGTTCCGGCCAGCGGAGATAAAGACTAATTTTGGCTGGATTGCCCGCAAAAAGACAGTTGAAGAAGAAGTATCGCTGCCGTGGTGGCCAAGTTTGAAGTAGTCAATTTTCAAATCGGGAAACTTCTTAATGATTGCCTCCTCACCTGCCTGGTCCAGGTCCCCGGTAAAAGCCCAGCTTTTCCCAGCCAGGCGGCAGGTAAGCGACAAGGAGTCCTTGTTTTCCCCTTTTCCCGCTACTTCCGGGTGAAGAACCTGGAAGTTGATCGCTTCTTTCACCTCCATCCCTGCCTTCAGCTCAACCAGCTTAGTCTTCTCTACCCGGCCGGCTATCCTGGCCCTAAAGCTCGGATTTTGAATAAGACCTGCTCCCATATAGAGGCGCTTAACCGGCATTTCCTCGAGCAGGGGGCCCAGGTCACCAACATGGTCAGCATCCTGGTGGCTGACGAAGACCCCGTCGATCTGGCTGATTCCCTGGGCTTTAAGCAAAGGAATGGTAATCCGGTCGATCTGGGGCTGGCTCTGTTTCTTTTTACCAAAAGTCAGCTTGCCCCCGGTATCGATCAAGTAGACCTGGCGGCGGATGGGCGTCGTTAAAAGAATGCTGTCGCCCTGACCCACATCGATAAAAGAGACCTGCCCTTCCAAGGGAAAGTGGATGCTGACAAAAATTAAGAGATAGACCGCCGCCAGAATATGGCGGTATTTCTTTTTCCGCGTGATGAGATACAGGAAGGTTAAGGCAAAAAGCAGGGCCAGCTGCCAGGCCTTGACCTGGCCATAGATCAGCTGGCCAAAGCCGGTTTTCGCCACATTAGCCAGCATCCCTTCCGCCGCCTCCAGGATTTTTTCAAAAAAAGCCGCTAGACCCGGCGGAGCCAGCAAGGCCAGGCCGGTCATGGGCATGACAATATAGTTGAAATAGGGCACGACTAAAATATTGTAAAAAATCGTGCAGACATTGACCTGGTAGAAAAAGTAGAGCAAAAAAGGCGTCAGCAGGCCGTTCAGCCAAAAAGCCTGCTTGCAGTCTGGCAATTTCGCCGTCAAGACCAGGCCCAGGGCTAATACATAAGTCAAGATCCCGCCGGTTTCCAGCAAAAGGCGGGGAGTAAAAAGCTGCTGGCAGCAATAAGTCAGGCCCAACAGGTCAGCCCGGCCGATCCTCCGGCTCTTAAAGGCTAATCCGGCTGAAAAAACATAGCTAAGAGTCGCCCGGATAAAACCTGGCTGGCCCGCGCTCAAGAAGACCTCAAAGGTCAATAGAGCGCAGGAAGCGGCAAAAACTTCCTCCTTGGTCATGTGCAGGTAGCTGCCGAAAACCGCCAGAGCAAAGACGTAAATGCCCACATGCATCCCCGAAATACTCAAGATATGGATAACCCCCAGGTCCCGGTAGGTATTCAAGTTGGCTTGGTTGTCCCCAGCCGGATTTTCCGCTAGCAGCAGTTCACTGGCAAAAAAGGCCAATAGGCGGGGCAGGCGCTTCAGATAAGCTTGAATTTTCCAGCGGAGGCCATGCAGGCGGGTAAGAAGACTAGCCGGAGCCAGCTTGACCTGATAATGAGCCAGCTTGACCTGCCGGTAGACATGCTGGCTGGCCAAATAGCGGCGGTAGTCAAACTGGCCGGGATTGGTCGCTGGCTCTATTTCACTGACCGCGCCGCCAACTTCAGTTAAGTCGATGCTTTGCCCGTTTTCCAGCAAGGCTAGTGCCTCCCGGCTTGCCGGCCCGTAAACTTGCACTTTCTGCGTGGCCGTCTGCCCCCGCCCGCTCAGCCAGCCGTCGGTAATTTTCACCTGGTCGGGGTACAGGCGGATGTCGCCTGCCGGCTCACCCAGCTTAACCTGGTCCTTAGCTAGGACCAAAGTCAATAAGAGCAAGAAGGCCAGGGCGAGTTTAAACAAACCGCCATATTTATCCTTGAGCAAAAAGAGCAGGTAGAGCAAGGCGGCCAGGGCAAAAAGCTTCCCCCATTTTTGCGACTGGAAGATCCCGCACAAGCTGACGCTGGCCAAGGCCAAAAGAAAGTAAAAGCCGGCTTGCAGGCTAGATTGTAAGCTGGTCCTTAATTGCCGCGAAGGTCTTGTCGCCAATTCCCGACACCTCTTTCAACTCGTCAATACTCTTAAAAGACCCTTTTTCCTGCCGGTAGGCAATGATCTGCTCGGCCTTCTTCTCCCCGATCCCGTTCAGCTTCTGCAGATCGCTGGCTGTAGCCGTGTTCAAATTGATCAAGTCACCAGAAGCTGCCCCGGAAGTTGAAGAAGAGACTGATGAGGCTGAGGCTGATGCAGAAGGAGAAGGAGCCGGAGGGGATGCTGCAGCAGAGTTAGCGGTCTGGGCCGCTTCCGTCTTGTCCCCCTTGCCGGGGATGTAGATCTTGTCTTGGTCTTTTAAAAGCTGGCTGCGGTTGATGGCCTGCAATTGGGCATCCTTGGTCAAGCCCCCGGCCTTTTCAATCAAGTCTTCCAGCCGGGCTCCGTTTTTCAGCCGGTAGACCCCCTGGTGCTTGACCGCTCCTGAAATATCGCAGACTACTTCAGCGTTTGCCGCAGAAGCCGCTGAGCTGGCGCTGGCAGCCACTGAACTGACACTGGAGCTTTGCAGGCTTTGCCCGCTGTTTTCACTCATGCTCTGGCTGCTGGACAAAAGAGCAGAATTGTCAGCAGCCGGCTGCCGGTTGGCATAATAAAAGCCCCCGGCCGCCAGCAAGACGACTATGATGTACATTTTCTTATCCATAAGCCAGGCAAGCAGGTCCTGCAGCTTTTGCTTGCCTTCCGTTCTTTCGTTTGACTGAGTCATTTTTATCACCTCAATAACTAATACGCCAAAAATGGTCTTTTTTCCTAAATAAAAGAAAAAAGGCAAAATTTACTGAGGCAAAAAAGAACCGGAGGCTGGCTCCGGTTCTCTTCTTAACTATTCAGTTTTCTACTTGTAATGCTTTTGCAGGTATTTCAAGGCATCATCAAAAGTTGCCACCGGCACGATCTTCATCTTCGTGCCCAGCTTCTTGGCCGTTCTTTTGGCCACCGCGTAGTTGGTCTGGGACTTCTTGACCCCGGTCTGGTCAGTTGGGGCGAAAAATACTTCTGCCCCTTCTTTATCCGCGGCCACGACCTTCTTGTCCACGCCGCCGATAATGCCGACCTTGCCGTTTGCATCGATCGTCCCCGTCCCGGCTACCTTGTGGCCCTTGGTCAAGTCCTTGCCAGTATAGTTTTGGTAGCAGGCCAGGGAGAACATCAGACCAGCTGACGGGCCGCCAATGTCGCCCGTGCTAATCGTCGTCTTCGGGCTGACTTCCACCTTGACCCTTTCCACCATGCTGATCCCAATCCCCGGCTTGCCGGTGCCTTTCACCTTGACGATTTTCCCGGTAAAAGTCTGCTTCTTCCCGGACCGCAAAACCGTAATCGACACCTTCTGCCCGATCTTCTGCTTCTGCAGGTAGCTCATAAAGCCCTGGACAGACTTGAACTTGTGCCCATTAGCCGCTACGATCGTGTCCCCGATCAAGAGCTTCTTTTTAAAACTGGAGCTGGACTGCAGGTCCATCACATATACGCCCTGGTATTTCAGCTTGGGTTTAAGCCCGGCCTTCTTGGCCGCGTAATAGATGGCCGTCTGCTGGCTGGTCTGCATGTACCATTCCTGCAGCTGTTCATATTGCTCCGTGCTTGATCCCCCAGTCACTTCATCCATGGTCAAGCGGTCTTCATAAGGCTGGGTAAAGGACCATAAATAATCGCCCAAAACCGCCCTCCGCTCACTCACGGTCACGAAGTAGAGGTTATTTTTAGCCTTAACCCCTGTCGTCTTTAAATAATTGCCGACCAGCAGGGCATCCCCGGGCGCCTCAATCACGTATTTGGTTGGCAAGAGCAGGACCAGGGCCAGCAGGATAACCGCAAACAAGCCGACCAGGGCCCGGCGCCACTTCTTGCTTTGTCCGTCTTTCTTAACTTTCACTTTGCAGCTTCTCCTTCAAGGCTCTGGCAGCCTTTTTGGGCAAAAAGCGGTCCAGCTCGCCGCCAAACATGGCGATTTCCTTCAGCATGCTCGATGCCAAAGCACTGTTGGCCGCCTCAGCCATAAACAAAACAGTCGGCAGGTCCGGGGCCAGGTCCCGGTTCAACTGGGCGATCTGCTGCTCATAGAGAAAATCGCTGCTGTTGCGGACCCCGCGGACTAAAACCCCGGCCCCTAATTCTTTGGCCAGGTCCACCGTCAGCTGGCCCGGCCGGGCCAGGACCTCGACATTGGCCAGGCCATGCTCTTTTACCGCGTCCTTGATCAAGTCCACCCGCTCATCCGGCGTAAAAAGCGCCTTTTTTGAGCTGTTGGTCATCACTACGACCAAGAGGCGGTCAAAGACCTTCGCCGCCTGCTCAATTGTATCCATATGCCCGTTGGTAATGGGGTCAAAACTCCCCGGAAACAACGCTGTAGTCATCTATTCTGCCCTCTGGTAAATTCTTACGATCGTCTTGCCCATATGGTGGTCTTTCAAAAGGTCAAAGCCGGCAACCGGCGGCAAGTCTGTCTGCTCATCAGTTTCCACGACAATTTTTGCCCCCGGCTTAAGCAGGTCCAGGGAAGCCAGAGCCGTCATGTCCTTGACCATCTGCTGCTTGGCATATGGCGGGTCCAAAAAGACCAGGTCAAACTTCCTTTCCTGGTCAGCGAAGACCTTCAAGGCCACTTTCGCCGGCATAGTGAAGACCTCAAAGCGGTCCGGCTCCTTGGTCAAGTCCACGTTTTTCCTGATGATCTGGCAGGCCTGCCGGCTGACGTCGTTCAGCACCGCATGCTCGCAGCCTCTGGAAACTGCCTCAATCCCCAAAGCCCCGCTGCCCGCGTACAGGTCCAGGACCTCTCCTCCAGCAAAAAACTGGCCCAGGGAATTGAACAAGGATTCCTTGACCTTGTCGCTGGTCGGCCGGGTCTTCTGGCTCTTGAGGGTAAACAAGTTCCGTTTGGCGTATTTTCCAGAAATAATTCTCACTTAATCCAGTCCTCTTTATCTGTCTGATTTAACTTCTCTTCGGCCTCCTTGGCCATGTCACTGATCTGCTGCTCAATCTTCTGGTTGTCCAGGTCCAGGGCATCATTTTGGGAAAATTCAACCTCCTTAACAAAGCTGAAGGTCCGCAGCTTGCTTGCCGTTTCTTCCGCCTCTGCCTGGTTGACGTAGAGAATCAAATAGTGCAGCTTTTTGGAAAAATAAACAATGTCCCCGAACCTGCGCAGCTTGAACTGATCGTTGTTGACATTACGCAAATAAACGATCAAGCTGGTCCGGCTGGCAATCTCCTGATCAGCTAATTCTTGGTTAATACTCATCCTCTGCTTGCACCTCCTGTCTGATTTTTTCTTCCGCGGTAACATTTAAGACCAGGCCGATCGCTGCCGACAAGACCCAGAGTGAGGAACCCCCGTAAGAGATAAAGGGCAGGGTCACCCCGGTGATCGGCATGAGGCCTAAGACCGCGCCAACATTAAATAAAGTCTGGAAAAAGATAATCGCGGTCACCCCAAAGCAGATCAAGGTGGAGTACTGGGACTGGGCCTTGACCCCCCGCTCCATGATCAAAATCATCAGGTAGAAAAGCAGGCCCAAGACTACTAATGCGCCAAGAGAGCCAACTTCTTCGGCAATGATCGACAAAATAAAGTCGGTGTAAGGTTCCGGCAGATAGCCCCGCTTCTGGATACTGTTGCCCAGGCCTAAGCCAAAAAGGCCCCCGTTATGGATAGCATAATATGAATTGACCAGCTGGGCCCCTTCATTGGCAGCCGTCTTAAATGGGTGCAGGAAGGCAATAAAGCGCTTGTAGACGTAAACATCCTGCAAAAAGCTCGGGTTCCAGGCCACGATCAAGCTGAAGCCCCCGACCACCAGAACGGTGATGCCGATGATACTCAAGAGGATGTAGCCGGTCGGGATCCCGGAAACTGAATACATGATCAGGACCAGGCAAAAAAGGATGGCTGTCCCCCCGAAGTCAGGTTCGATCAAAACCAGGATCATTAGTACACCCGCGATGATTGCCGTAGGCAAAAGCTGGGAGATGATATGTCCGCGCACTAACCGCCCGTCGGCCTTAGCCAGCATCCGGGCCAGATACAAAGTCAGGACCAGCTTGGCTAATTCCAAGGGCTGGATGTTGATTGGGCCCAGGTTGATCCAGCCCTTGGCCCCGTTGACCGCCTGGCCAAAGAGGCGGACATAGACCAATAAGCCAGCCACAATTACCAGCAGCCACAAGAGCAGCTTGCCCCGCCTTAAGTAGTCCAGGTTGATGCTGTAGCAGGCCAGGCAGATCAATACCCCAAAACAGGCGTAGAGCAGCTGCTTTTGCCCGTAAACCGTAGCCTTGAAGCCGTGGATCAGCAGGATTTCTGAACTGGCCGAATAGACCGCGATCACCCCGATCGTCATTAAAAGCAAGTAGACGATGAAGATCCGGTAGTCGAAATATTGGAATGTCTCTTTTATTTTGGCGGCCGTGGCAGCAACTTTATTTTTCTTCACGTTTTTCCCCTTCTAAAAATAATCGTCGCTTTTCATTATAAAACAAAAAAGCCCCTCCTCCTATAAATAGGGGGAGAGACTTACCAAAAACTAACAATTAGTTGGTCTTGGCCTTCTTCTTGTCAAACTTTTGCCGTTCTGAAGTGTTCAAGATCTTCTTCCGCAGGCGCAGGCTTTCTGGAGTTACTTCACAGTATTCGTCATCGTTCAAGAATTCGATTGATTCTTCCAAAGTCAAAGTCTTTGGCGTTCTGATGGCCGCAGCGTGGTCCTTACCGGAAGCACGGGTGTTGGTTAGGTTCTTGCCCTTGGTTACGTTAACAGCGATGTCACGGTCACGGGAAGATACACCAACGATCATCCCTTCGTAAACTTGCACGCCGGCACCGATGAAGAGCTGGCCGCGTTGTTCAACTGACTGCAGGGAGTAAGTAGTTGACTGCCCCTGGTTGATGGAAACCAAAGCACCGTTGCGCCGGCCTGGGTTCCAGTTCTTAACGACTGGCTTGTATTCGCTGAAAGTGTGGTTCATGATCCCGTAACCACCAGTTGCGGACATGAATTCGTTGTTGTAGCCGATCAAGCCACGGGAAGGAACTGAGAATTCCAACCGGGTCTGGCCGTTACCCTTGGAAACCATGTTCTGCATTTCACCCTTGCGTTGGGACAAGCCGTCGATAACTGAGCCGACATATTCGTCCGGCACGTCAACTTGGACAGCTTCATATGGTTCGCACATTTGCCCGTCAACTTCCCGGTAGATAACCTTTGGCCGGGACAGTTGCAGTTCGAAGCCTTCCCGGCGCATTTCTTCAACCAGGATGGACAAGTGCAGTTCCCCACGGCCTGAAACAGTCCAGGCGTTTAATTGGTCAGTTGGTTCAACCTTCAGGGAAACGTCAGTCCGGGTTTGCCGCAAAAGCCGTTCTTCCAGCTTGGCTGGAGTAACCTGGCTGCCTTCCCGGCCAGCAAATGGTGAGTCGTTGGCCACGAAGTCCATTTGCAGAGTCGGCGGGTCAATCCGCAGAATTGGCAAGGCTTCTGGGTTTTCCTTGGAAGCAATGGTTTCACCGACGAAGATGTCGTTGATCCCACTGATGGCGATAATGTCGCCTGCCTTGGCTTCCTTGATTTCGTTTCTCTTCAAACCGAAGTAACCAAAAAGCTTGGTCACGCGGAAGTTTTGCTTGGAGCCGTCAAGCTTCATGACAGTAACTTCGTCGCCAACCTTGATCTTGCCCCGGTAAACGCGGCCGACGCCGATCCGGCCAACGTAGTCGTCCCAATCAAGCATGGTGATTTGGAACTGCAAAGGTTCGTCTTCGTTGTCAAGCGGAGCCGGAATGGCCTTGATGACCGTGTCGAAGACCGGGTCCATGGTTTCTTCCTGGTCAGCCGGGTCGTCTGAGTAGCTGGAAGTACCGTTCAAGGCAGAAGCGTAAACAACTGGGAATTCAAGTTGTTCGTCGTTGGCGCCAAGTTCGATGAAGAGTTCCAGAACTTCATCCAGAACTTCAGCTGGACGGGAACCAGGGCGGTCGATCTTGTTCACGACAACAACTGGCTTAACGCCGGCTTCCAGGGCCTTTTGCAAAACAAAGCGGGTCTGCGGCATTGGGCCTTCGTAAGCGTCGACCAGAAGCAGGACACCGTCAACCATGTGCATGATCCGTTCAACTTCCCCACCGAAGTCGGCGTGGCCTGGGGTGTCCAGGATGTTGATGGTCGTGCCCTTGTAGCTGACCGCGGTGTTCTTTGACAGAATCGTGATCCCACGTTCACGTTCAATGGCGTTGGAGTCCATTGCCCGGTCTTCCAGGTTCATGTGTTCTGGTAAAGTGTCTGACTGCTTAAGCAGCTGGTTAACCAGGGTAGTCTTACCGTGGTCGACGTGCGCGATGATCGCGATGTTTCTGATGTTTTCTCTTCTCTTTTGATCTGCCAAAAATGTTTCCTCCCCGTTCCTCATAAAAAGAACTGTGACAAAAGCACAGTTCCCTTTAGCCTTAGATAGCAGGCTGGCCGAAGTAATGTTTATTATATTTTTTTACAATCATCTATTGTACAACCACTTTTGGGCCTGGTCAACAAATTTGCTTTAGTTTACATAAGCTTTTCAGAGAATGTTTAACCATAGCAGGCCTTTTTGTGGTAAAAATATATTAGCGATTATTTTAAAAGGAGAACCCACATTGATCTTAATGAAAGATATTGTCCGCGACGGGGATCCCGTTTTGCGGCAAGTTGCGCAAAAATTGACTTTTCCCTTGTCAGACCACTACCGCAAGCTGGCCGATGACATGATGGAATACCTGGTAAACTCACAAGATCCAAAGATTGCCGCCAAGCACCAGCTCCGCGCCGGGGTCGGTCTGGCTGCCCCGCAAGTTGGTGAGGGCGTGTCTATGGCTGCCCTGCTTGTGCCAGACGACAAGGGTGAAATCATCTTTAAGGAAGTTTACGTTAACCCGGAAATCATCTCTGAATCCGTCCGCAAGACCTGCCTGGGCGAAGGCGAAGGCTGCCTGAGCGTTGACAAGGTCATCGACGGCTACGTTCCGCGGCCAAACAAGGTTACGGTTCACTACTGGACCGTTGACGGCGAGGAAAAGACCATCCGCCTCAAGGGCTACCCAGCCATCGTCTCCGGCCACGAAATCGACCACTTGAACGGCCACCTCTTCTACGACCGGATCAACAAGGAAAACCCATTTGCCCTGGATGAAGACACCATCGTCATCTACTAGGCTCAAAAGTCCAAGCCAGCCCGCTTCGTCCTGGCTTGGGCTTTTTTGCCTCCTTAGATCAAGTATGTTTCTATACTTACTTTTCTAATTATGCTAAACTTTAATTAGCTATTGAGTATTTTTGGCAAAATTTCTCAAACAGAGATCAAATTACAATTAAACAATAAGGAGATTTTTTATGATCTACAAAGTTTTATATCAAAAGGACAAGATCGTTAACCCACGCAGAGAAACGACCCAGACTCTCTACATGGAAGCCGACAACATTGTCCAAGCCAGAGCCCTCGTTGAACAAAACACCCCCTACAACATCGAGCTCATCCAAGAATTAACCGGCAACTCCTTGAAGTACGAACAAGAACACGCTGACTTCAAGCTGACTGCCTTTGGCCAAACTAACAGTGAAGATTAAGCAAAACGAAGTAGCCGTTTTCGCGATCGGGGGATTACACGAAATCGGCCGTAACATGTACTGTGTCCAGTACCAAGACGAAATCGTCATCATGGACTGCGGCATCAAGTTCCCGGAAGATGATCTGCTGGGGATCAACTATGTTATCTCCGACTACTCTTACCTGGTCAAGAACCGGGAGAAGATCAAGGCCCTGGTTGTCAGCCACGGCCACGAAGACCACATCGGCGGGATTCCCTTCCTGCTGGAAAAGATTCCGGAAATTCCAGTCTACGCCACGCCTTTTGCCCTGGCCTTGATCAAGAGCAAGTGTGAAGAACACGGGATCCTGGACCGGACCGAGCTGCATGAAGAGCACGAAGACACGGTTTTGACTTTTGACAAGCTGAAGGTGACCTTCTTCAGAACCACCCACTCAATCCCCGACACTTTGGGGATTGCTGTCCACACTCCGCTGGGCGCGGTCGTCTTTACTGGCGACTTTAAGTTCGACTTGACCCCGGTCATGAACCAGCCGGCCCCTAACTTCCAGAGAATGGCCCAGCTGGGCGAAGAAGGCGTTTTGGCCCTCTTGAGTGACTCAACCAACGCCGAAGTGCCGCAGTTTACCAAGTCTGAACGCTTCGTTGCCGGCTCTTTGCACAACATCATCACCGGCATTGAAGGGCGGATCATCTTTGCCACTTTCGCTTCCAACCTTTACCGGGTGTCAACCGCCATTCAAGCCGCGATCGACACCGGCCGCAAGGTGGCGATTTTTGGCCGGAGCATGGAGAACGGTATCCAAAACGGGATCGACCTGGGCTATCTGAATGTGCCGGAAGGCTTGATTGTCGATGCTGAAGCAATCAACTCCCTGCCGCCGGAAAAGGTCATGCTCCTCTGTACCGGTTCCCAGGGTGAACCCCTGGCTGCCCTCTCTCGGATTGCCAACGGCACCCACCGGCAGATCAAGTTGAAGCCGCATGACACTGTGATCTTCTCTTCCAACCCGATTCCAGGCAACACCCTGAGCGTTAACCAGCTGATCAACAAGCTGATGGAAGGCGGGGCGAACGTGGTCCACGGCCGGGTCAACAATGTCCACACTTCCGGCCACGGCGGCCAGGAAGAACTGAAGCTGATGGTCGAACTGACCAAGCCGAAGTACATGATCCCGGTGCACGGTGAATACCGGATGCAGGTTGTCCACGCCCACCTGGCCCAGCAAGCAGGCGTGCCGGCAGAGAACACCTTCGTCTTGAAGAACGGTGATGTGGTCTGCTTCAGCCCTGAAGGGGCCAGAATCGCCGGCGACATCCACGTCAAGGACGTCTTCGTCGACACTTCCGGTGCTGCTGATGTCGGCAACATCGTGGTCCGCGACCGGCAGATCCTGTCTGAAGAAGGGCTGGTAGTAGCCGTAGCCACGGTTGACTACAAGCACAAGCAGGTTTTGGCAGGCCCTGACATCCTCAGCCGGGGCTTTGTCTACATGCGTGAATCCCAGGACTTGATCAACGCGGCCCAGAAGCACGTCTACCATGTCTTGAAGACGGAAATGGCCAAGAGCGACAAGCCTAAGGACAGCGAAATCCGCAAGGCGATCATCGAGAACCTGCAGGACTTCCTATACTCCCGGACTGAAAGACGGCCAATGATTCTGCCAATGCTGGTCGAAAAGAAATAAAGCTTGATAGCAAAACATACTAACCTAGTGTTGGATGATTACTCGACGGAGTAGTCGTTCAACACTTTTTCTTTTACTATGTAAAGTGGAGATGAAGCCAATGCCGTGAGCTCTTTGGACACACGATGTCGTAAGTAA
>SKER01000982.1_pt1 | contig 26886 bp, 13 predicted proteins | sample 4826961 | NCBI WGS metagenome assembly SKER01 (sample SAMN11008804, study PRJNA524170) | human gut metagenome | biome: Human fecal sample; material: Feces; isolation source: fecal sample from pouch patient p47 | host: Homo sapiens | place: Israel: Tel-Aviv | collected 2016-11-16 | reverse complement strand
CGTTTTGCGAAGGTATATCAAGGATTATTTTTGTTTATTTAAGAATGTTATGCACACGGCTGTGCACACAGAAAAATCGTGTGCATGAGCTTACATCTGGAAAAGGCTGTATACACTGATTTGATGGGCTTTACGCCCATTTTTTTGTGTGCATTTTAGTGATTTCAACATGTAAAAACGATTAATGATGTTACATTATCATCAGAACTTGTTTAATCAGTCATTTAAATTAGGAAATTCTTCAATGTCAAAAATTCGCTGAAGTTGGTCGGCGTCTTGAATGATGTCATAGTAATAGCCGTGTTGGTTATTCCAGGCCATGATTGCAGAAAGCTTACCGAAAGTAAACCAAATCTGACTGTTAGAACTGTCGGCATCTGTCATTACCAATTTGAGAATAGTTTTTAAAACTACTTCCTGAAATTCGCTGTCTGCTCGCTGACGGTTGATGATCTGATGCCCCAAGTCAGAAGCTTCATTTGAGATTGATCGTAAGAAATAGAATGGTGTTGTATTGAATTCGTTGATGGAGAAACTTGATTGGTCAACCATTGTCATTATTATCTGTTCAACTAAGTCATACTTATCTCGATAATGCAGGTAAAAGGTGTTGCGATTAATCAGCGCCTTGTTAACAATGTCGGTTACCGTAATTTTACTGAATGTCTTCTTTAATAGGAGGTCAGCCAGTGCTTGCTGAATTTCTCGCTGGGTGCGTAATTTTCTTAAATCCGCCACTTTATCACCACTTTCTAAACACTGTCGCTTTAATTGACAGTGCTATTTTATTATCTATAGTTTATGAAAATTATGCTGACTATAATTTAGAAAGTCAATAAAGAAAGAGGAGAGAGTATGGGAAAACTATTAAAGAAAATTGGTCAGTGTATGGCCAAACACAAGTGGACCGCAATCATTATATGGTTAGTAGCGCTACTCGGCTTCGGAACTATCGTAGCTAGGTTAGGCTCCAACTACAATGAGTCACTATCCATCTCGGGAATTCCATCAACTGAGATTCAATCAACCTTAAAGAAGGAATTTCACCAGGACACTGATCATGGAACCCTTCAGGTTGTAATAAAAACCAAAGATAAGAAAGGATTATTGCAACCAAAAACAGAACAGGCAATTAATAGTGCTGTAACTAAGGCAAAGGAAAAACCACATGTAGCGTCTGTTACTAACCCTTATCAGGAACAAAAGTTTAGTAAAGATCTGACGACTACCTACGTCACGGTAACCTACGACCAGAAGACAAATTCGGTTACTCCAGCGACAATCCATAAGACACAACAAGCCTTTAAAACACTAGATGACCAGAAAGGTGTCGAGGTAGAATACACCGGAACCGTTTCAATTCACCCGATGGGGGTTAATGAAATTGCTGAGCTGATTGGTGTCGCAATCGCTTTTGTCTTCATGATAGTTCTCTTTCGTTCCTTTATCACGGCTGGCCTACCAATCATTAGTGCGGTTACCGGTTTGGCACTAGGTCTTATAGTTATCGGAATTGGTTCTAACTACTTTGAGACCGCATCAGTTGCCCAGAGTTTGGCGATGATCCTTAGCCTAGCCTGTGGGATTGATTACGCCCTCTTCATCATCAACCGTTATCGGACTAATCGTGCGACACAAAATGATTACCTTACAGCTCTTGGTGATGCCATGGGAACTGCAGGTAGTTCAGTACTATTTGCAGGAATCACAGTCATTATTGCAGTATCGGGCTTAAGTCTGGTTGGTATTGACTTCTTGACGCAAATGGGCCTAGCTGCTGCTGTTGGGGTGGCTTTTGCGATCTTATCAGCAATGACTCTGTTACCAGCACTGATTTCGTTAGCTCATCGGCATATTAAACCAGCAAAAGAAGAACCACATCACCGCAAGAACAAAAGTGGGATAGTTGAACATACGATTATCAAGCACCCGTTTGTCACTGCGATTGCCAGTGTGCTGGTTCTTATAGCATTTGCCATTCCGTCTGGTCATATGAGATTGGGAATGCCTTATAATGGCGCATTACCAACCAATCAGACTGAGCGAAAGGCTTATGATATTCTGTCCGATAAGTTTGGCGAGGGAATCAATGGTCAATTAATTGTTGTTGCCAAGTTAGACAAGAATGCCAGTCCGCAGGAAAAACAACAGACAGTCATGAAGATCACCGATCATCTGTCCAATATGAAGTACGTCAAGATGGCGACACCGGGGATGATCAGTGGTGGAGGTAAAGTTGGCTCTGGTCAATCCGGAATGCAACAAGGCCAGCAACCTCAACCTGGTCAAATGAATAATTCTCAGCAACCTGGTAGTACCACAAGTGCTGCTCAACAATTCGCTAAACAGCAGGAAATGGCTGGTCAAGGACAGCCCGGTCAGCAAGCAAGTGCCGCTCAGCAACAGATGGTGCTTCAGCAGTCAGGTGGTAAGCTACCCGACGGAAACTATGCTGTCTTCATGGTGATCCCTACCCATGGACCTGAATCAGTTAAGACTGATAAGTTAGCTCACAATATAAAGAAATATTCCAAGACAACTGAAGATAAGATGAATACCAAACTCATTCTCACGGGATCCAACGCTATAAATATCGATATCGTTCAAAAGCTAAACCATGCCATTCCAATATTTGCTGGAATTGTTATGGCACTGGCCTTTGTCTTAATGATGTTAGTTTTCCGTTCCTTCATTATCCCGCTAGTTGCTATGGCTGGCTTTGGAATGTCACTCTTGGCATCATTTGGTGCCTTGACTGCTGTTATGCAAGATGCCGTTATGCACACTGTTTTCGGTATTAGTAAGGGAGCACCGATTATTGCTTTCTTACCAGTGATTGCAATTGGAATCTTATTTGGTCTGGCAATGGACTATGAAGTTTTCCTAGTATCACGGATTCGGGAGATTTACCTGTTAACTGGGGATACTACTGAGCCAGTTCGCATCGGTATGCGCGAAAACGCTAAGGTTATCACTACCGCTGGGTTAATTATGATTTCCGTATTCGGTAGTTTTGCCGTTACTACTAACCCAACTAGCAAGTCAATCGGATTAGCACTAGCCTTTGGGGTCTTCTTTGATGCCTTTATTGTCCGATTGATCTTTGTACCAGCAATTATCAAGCTTTGTGGTAAGTGGAACTGGATCTTCCCAGGGATGCGGACAAGCAAGATCGAACAACAAAAACGTGAAAAATAGAAAGGATAAATTAATATGACTGAAGAATTTATGAAATTCAATAATCATTGGTCATCACAGAAATTCAGTAAGAATATTTTACAAGACGCCCTCGTCAAACATGTTTTAGGGTTAGTTAATTACCGAATGGCCGATGTCGGTGAAGTCTTAGAGGTAAACGCTAATTTGAAGAACGGTGACGAACAGACCTGGATCAGCGCCTGGGCTACGATGGCAAATCGTTTGCAGGAGCGGGCGGTACAATATGAACAAGCTAACAAGCCGGTCAGTGCAGGTAGCACATACCTTCGTGCTTCAACCTATTGGCGAGTTGCTTTGATGTACTTCGGAGATGTTGCGGATCCGCGAATCAGACAGTATTGTAGACTTAGCCAGGGTTGCTATGATAAGTCAATGAAACTTTCCGGGTATCCCGGTAAAGCAATTGAAATTCCTTATGAAAATACGACTCTGCCAGGGCACTATTTTCAGTCACCACACGCTAACGGAAAGTCGCCACTGCTGATTGTCGTTCCTGGTCGTGATACTTGGGCTGATGATACACGTTGGGTAACAGACGCTGCAATTAAGCGTGGCATTAATGCTTTGACCTTTGATGGCCCAGGTCAGGGAATGACCCTTCGCCTTCAAGGGCTACCATTCCGGTCTGACTTTGAGAACGTCATGAAACCCGTCTTAGACTTTGCTGAGGGACTATCTGACGTGGATCCATCACGAATTGGTGTGATGGGAATGAGCTTTGGCGGCTTCCAGGTTCCCCGGGCAGCAGCTTTTGATAAGCGAATCAAGGTATGTATTGCTGATCCTGGTAATATCGCTTGGGGCAAAATGATTGGACAGCGTTTGAACAAAATTCTAGCCTTGCCAAAAAGATTACGACCAGCGATGTTGGAATACATGCTTAAAGATTATACCTGGAAGCATGGTTGCTCTGAAAAAGAATTATTACCGGAATTAGCTAAATATGACAACAGCGATATCATCAATCAAATTCAGTCCAAAGTATTGGTATTAAATGGAGCAGCTGAGATTAACCCAGAGGCTGCTAAAGAATTCTATAATCAGCTAACCTGCCCGAAGGATTACTTATTTTTTGATGAGAATTCAACCGCCCAACAGCACACACAGATGGGTGGTTATGCTCCGGCGAGTGAAATGATTTTCAACTGGATTGAAGACAACTTATAAGTGGGGCGTGTTAAATGAAACTTTGCATTTTTGGTGCAACCGGACGGACCGGAGAAGAACTGGTTCTCCAGTCTTTAGAAAAGAAATATTCAGTTATTGCCTATGTTCGTCATCCAGATAAGTTAACCCATCGTGACCAAATAACGGTGGTAACTGGTGAATTAAACGACATTGATAAAATGGCGTCGGCTATGAAAGATTGTGATGCGGTTTTAGTGGCGCTTGGTAATCCGGTTTCTAATAGCAGTGGAAAATTGTTTGCTCTTGCTATTCCAAACATTATTGAAGCAATGGATAAAGCAAGAGTTAAACGCCTAATCAGTCTGTCAGCATTAGGTGTTGGTGCTACTTATGAAAATACCCGTTATCCATATCGAATGGGGGCTAAAGGATTCTTAAAGGGAAATTTTGCTGATCATGAGGCTGGTGAAAAGCAGTTACCGTCTTCTGATCTCGATTGGACGACTATTCATCCCGGCCCACTATTTAACGGAGAAAGAAGTGAAAATCCGCTGGTTAGGGATGCAGCATCTGGCTACAAAATGCCAGGAGCACCGCGTACTAACCGAGCAGACGTGGCTAAGGTGATGTTGCAGATTATTGATGACCCACAGACCTACATGAAGCAACTTATCATGTGTTCTAAGCAAGATGATTGTTTTTGATTATGATCAACGTTCAATGAATGATATGCTTAAGAAAATTTACCGACGGATTAGAGTTAACAGTCAGCTATAACGAAGATTGATCGGTGACTCTAAAACCATCAAGTGAGAAAGTGACTTTAATATGGCATTTTTAACGCCATATCAGCTGTTAAACAAAATTTCCGACTACACTTTTAACTCCAAGCCCTAACACGTTTAGAGCTAAATACTGTTGTATCTATACTTCAGTTATTCTGAAGTATAGAGCCTAATCGCCTATTCTGACGGCATTTTCAGTCGTTAGAATAGGCTATTTTACGTTAAAAAACGTTATCAACTTCTCACTTTTTTCTCGCGTGGTCCTTTATCGTGTTGTTTTGATCCTTGGCAAATCACTGTAGTTCAACATTATCAGGCGTTTAGACAATTTTAGTGTGTTAGAAAGTGAGAAATAAGGTGAAACTTGCGGATTTAAGCGGAAGAATTCAGTCATTTTACATTTACTTACTCCATACAAATTATTAATTGAGGCTAATAAACTGGCCTTTAACAATAATCTGTCCAGACGCTTGAAGAGCATTGAGCTGTCTACTCAGTGTTTCCGGTGTGAGTCCCAAGAAATTAGCTAAATCCTTTTTCTGCAAGGGAAGATTAAATGACGTTTTCCCTAGCTTTTTTCCGTGATCTTTAAGGTAATCGAGGACCCTTTCTTTAGCATTCATTGAATTTCGGCGAACAGTGTTTTTCTCGGCCGTTATTAATCGTTCTCCAAAGTCATTTAGCAGCGATAAGGCAAGATCAGGTGAATCCTTTAACATCATCTGAAAATCATGGCGCTTCATTGAACATACAAGACAATCTTCAGTTGCCTGAATAAAGTTTTCGTGATTACCCGTGCTAAATAAGTTTTCTTGTCCCGTAGAATCGCCTTTATTAAGGACTTCCAAAACAGTTTCTTTCCCTGCTGTATTTAATGTGTAGACCTTGGCATGCCCTGAATCGAGAAAAATCATTCCATCTTTACCATCAAGTGGTTGACGAATAAAACTCCCTTTAGGAAAGAAATCCTGGTGCGAAGAAATGGTAACAAGTTTTTTCTTTAGGGGTAAGGGTAAATTTTTAAAGATCGTTGCCTTACTTAAACAAGCAATTTCAGAATGGTGAGCCATATTTATCTTCCCTTCTTGATTTAAATCAATTCAATTATAACTGCTCCTTTTTATAATTAAAGTATCAAATGTCGATGTTTGTTTAAATACTTAAGTTAATTATTGAACAAAGTGAGGATGCCAAAATGAAAGTTATTATTGTTGGTTGTACCCATGCAGGAACTATCACCGCTACGCAGATTTTAAAGCAACACCCAGAGACTGATGTTACCATCTACGAAAGAAATGATAATGTTTCATTTTTATCATGTGGAATTGCCGTATATTTGAGTGGCGATGTGGGTGATCCAGATGCAATGTTTTATTCGAGCCCTGAAGAATTAGCGCAATTAGGTGCTAATGTTCACATGCAACATAATGTTACTAATATTGATCCAAAGACGAAAACTGTTAAAGTGACGAACCTTGTTACTGGCGAGGAGAAAACAGATCACTATGATAAACTCGTCGATACCACTGGTTCTTGGCCAATCATTCCACCAATTGATGGAATTAATAGTGATCACGTTTTCCTTTGCAAGAATTATCATCATGCTAAAAAACTTTTTGCAGCTGCTAAAGATGCCCAAAGAGTCGTAGTTATTGGTGGTGGTTACATCGGGGTTGAATTAGTTGAAGCTTATACCCGGCAAAATAAGGATGTTACCTTAATCGATGGGGCACCAAGAATGTTACATAAGTACTTTGATCAAAAGTATACTGATCGCATTCAACAACAATTCAAAGATCATGGAGCAACCTTAGCCTTCAATCAAAAAGTAACTGCTTTTAAAGATCATGATAACGGGGTCACTGTAGAAACTGATAAGGGAAGTTTTGACGCAGATATGGCAATTCTTTGTGTGGGCTTCAGGCCAAATACTGATTTGCTTAAGGGCAAAGTTAAGATGCATGATAATGGCGCCATTGTTACTAATGAGTATATGCAGTCATCTGATCCTGACATCTATGCTGCCGGTGATTCAACTAGTGTTCACTACAATCCTACTGGCAAGGATGCTTATATTCCGTTAGCTACCAATGCAATTCGTCAAGGAACGATAGTTGGCGTTAATATCTTTGGTAATAAGATGCGTGATATGGGAACTCAATCTAGTTCAGGATTAAACCTTTATGGAACAACAATGGTTTCTTCTGGCTTGACACTAGAAAATGCGAGAAACGCAGGAATCGATGCTGAGTCAGTCACGATTGAAGATAATTATCGGCCAGAATTTATGCCATCAACGGAGAAGGTTTTAATGACGCTTGTTTGGAATAAAAAGACACGGCAAATTATTGGTGGTCAGCTAATGAGTAAATATGATGTAGCCCAATCAGCCGGCGTTCTTTCGCTATGCATTCAAGATAAACACACAATTGATTACCTGGCGTTCGTTGATATGCTATTCCAGCCAAACTTTGACAGACCATTTAATTACCTGAATATCTTGGCCCAAGCAGCAGTTGCAAAGGCTGATAAGTAGGAAAATTATGTGTCAGTAAGGTCAGAAAACATTCCCACGTATATCTGCAAGAATTTTACTTATGATATTAGTTAGTGGGGATTATATTATTGTCAAAAATTGCTTTACTTCAACGTTGAGGTAAAGCTTGTGAGTGCTTAATAGGCGCTCTTTTATTTTTAAATGGATTAAAATTTAAAGATAAAGTAAAATATGAAGGAAGTCAGCATTATATTCGTTAAAATCACTACGAAAAAGCGATTGAAAGTTTTAGAATATGTTTAGTATGCATTGTAGAAGTAATGACTGTTTAAAAGAATGGAGGTGAATTAATATGACTGAGACGGATAACCAACAAAAGAGTCAGCAATCATCGGATGGCAATCAATTAGATAGCCAACGTATTGAACAAATTCTGCGATCCGCCAAAGAATTGGAAACAATTAAGAGTCAGACAGAATTATCATCAGCGCTTGTCGACAAGTTGTTTGATTTCACTAAGTGGGTGATCAAATACAGTGCTGAACAAAAGAATGATCAGCCACAACAAATGTCAGCTCAGCCGGGGCCGCAGATGCCGGCACAGCCTCAGGTTAAGGCATCATCACAAGGCTCACGGTCAGTTCAACCAGAACTGCAACCGTCGCCCCAACCACAATCACCCGTACAGAATCAGTTTCAAACTGAGGAGTATGTATCTTCACAGTCTCAGTCAAGTGCACAATCGGCAGTGCAAGCTCAGAATCAGGCTTCATCAAGTACAAAACCTGCAAAACAGCCTCAGCCAACTGTTCACCCAGGGTCACAGACCCCATTGCAATATGAGCAGTCGGTTAAAAAACAGTCTCCATCAAATGTGCAATCTGCGGTACAACACTCCCAGCTTCGACCTCAACTAAATTCACATGCTTCTTCATCACAAGGACGGTCACAATCACCTGCTCCAGCGCAAGTGCAGTCCCAACCACAGTTCTCTGTTCAGGTTCGCCCTCAGGTAGAAGCACACACGGCTTCGCAGTCGCAACCACAATCGAATGGAGAATCTTCAGTTCAACCTCAGTCACAGGCGCAATCGAGTGCGCATGAAAAGCCACAAGCTCAGCCGCAAGTACGCATTAGTGACCATTCAACGGCAGCACATCCACAATCTCAAGTGTCATTACAGTCACAGGTACTAGCTCACGCACAGTCACAGGCCCAGCTAAGATCGCAAAAGTTGGCGCAAGTGCAATCCCAGGTTGAACAAAAAGTCCAAAGACTAGCCCACGACCAATCAAGCGCCCAACAAGAAACTCAGACACGTTCAGTGCAATCGCCAGTCCAACCACGGGTGCCACGGCCAACGTTCCCTCAAGATGTTCGGCAAAAAACTACCCAATCGCATCCGGCCAGTTCTCCAGTTGAGACTAAAACTAAAGAAGAAAATAGTACTCAACCGGTTCAATATGCAATGAACATGGGCGTTAAACCAGTTATTTTGCAAAAGCGCGTTCACCGGCTCATCTTTGTTCAGCTGCCAGATGGCCCATTGAAGCGGGTTGATCAGGCCCATCTTTTTACCCGTGCTGGTAATAAAGATCTTCAGACGGGGAAAGTAAAGTGGGACGATTGGGATGAGCATGAAGCTAGCCTACCTGCTTATGCGGCACCGCTAGTTCATGGCTATACTAGTAGGCCGTCAGTCGTTAAGACCATGAAGATTACTCCTCAGTCGGATAATAAGATTGTTGAAATCTCTTATTATCCAGAAGCTGAAAGTAATGTTCAAAGTAAAAGTAATGCTAAAAAAGATGTTGTTCCGAAGAAGCAACAAAAAGCGGTTGCGGAGACCCGAGAACTTTATGTTAAGGGAAATAAGACATTCCAAAAGAAGCGTCGACCTTCTTTCTTCCGTCTTATGATTTTGGCATTCACAACGCTTCTTGGCTTTCGCCGGGTCGCCAGGAACTAGCTATAAATTGCATAACTCCACTATCTAATCCTAGGTAGTGGAGTTTTTTGGTTCAATTTATAAATTTTCTAAGAAGAAATGTTCAAAATATTAATAAGTCATTGTCGTAAATCCATTTCCATCAGTTGTGCATGCTAAAATAATCCCACATAAGATGTTATTCCAATAGACTACCCCCTAAAGGAGGTTGCCGATTAATGATCCTTAGTAGTTTTGGTAAAGCAGTGATGAACCGGAATATGGAAAGCTTACTGTTTAGTTTTCCCATTGGTCTAGAAGTTGAACGCCAAAGAATTGATGCAGATGGTCGCATTAGTCAATTTCCGTATCCATATAATATTGGTGACCCCCGAACAAATAAATGGATCACGACAGATTTTATGGAAACGATGGCGGAGATTGCCACGCCAATCGCTAAATCACCAGAACAGGCACTGCGTTACCTGGAACGAATTAGTAATATTTTACGGCGTGGTTTAGCAGATGGTGAATATTTATGGCCCCTTTCGATGCCACCAAAATTACCGAAAGATCATCGAAACATCAGAATTGCCCACCATACCTTAGAAAAGAAGAAGTATTCTGAGGAATGGTTAAAACGGCATAAGATTCAGGAGGGTGCACCGTGTGGTGTTCACGTCAATATCAGTATTGCGCCGTCCTTACTCAATGAATTAACGACTAGCATCGCCAAAAGAAATCAATTATACATTAAGGTCGCCCAGGGATTCTTAACTTATCGCTTCTTCCTCACGTACTTGTTTGGGGCAAGTCCGCTGGCGGAGGAAAACTACTTTATGGATAAGTGGCGGCCACGCCACCTGGCCCGTAGTATTCGGCAAAGCAAGTATGGCTTCGGTACCAAGTTTGATGGTGATTTTAGTGATACAGAACAGTACGTCCAGCGGATTCATTCGGGACTACAGGATGGACAATTGTTGGCAGAACATGATTTTCACTCGCCTGTGCGTTTAAAAGGGCCACGCAAGGTTGCCCAATTGCCGACAAAAGGGACCCAGTATTTAGAATTAAGAATGTTAGATCTCAACCCATGGGCCAGTATCGGGATTGATAATGATGTCGTGGACTTGCTGTGTTTAATGATGGCCTATTTCCTAATGTCAGAGGAGCAGCCGTTTTCGCTAACGCAGAGTAACATCAGAAATGAACAAGTGGCGTTAGAAAAGCCAACTGATCATTGTCAGTATGAAGAACCAATGCGCACTTTTTTGAAAGAACTGGAACATTTTGCAGCCACAATTCAGGCAGGTCAGGGGACCTATGATTTATTAAAACGTCTTGAAAAGATGATTGATGATCCTCAGCAAACTTTTGCTGGACGTCTATCTTCCTATATTCATCATGATTCGCTATCAGAATTTGCCTTACAGCAAGCAATAAACTTTCAATCCCGAAGCCAGAAAGCGACTAACGTGTGTCAACAATTTAAGGACGATCAAGTGTTGTCTGAGCCGACCTTTAAAGAAATCTTGGGTAATTAAATAAAGAAACATCCACATAGAGTAGGGCGTTAGCGTTCGGAAGAAGAGCCGAATGCTAGCGCCCCACTTTGTGCTTACGAGAGACTAGCAAGTACCGGCTAAAAAATCAAATGGTAAGTTGAAATTGTTAAAAATTGATGGTGGTCAATTTAATCGATCCAGGCGGACCTTACACTGAAAAAGTAAGGAGGGACAAGCTTATGGTTAAAATTCAGCAATTTTTTGCCAAATACCGCCAATTAATCGTTACTTTAATGACCGTCTTATTGGCTTTAGCAGAAGCTGCTCGCTGGCTTGGTCAGATGACAGTTGGATATCAAGTGGTGATGATCATTGTTGGTATTATTGGCCTGATACCGATTTTACTAACAGCGATTTCTTCGTTGCAGGTACGGTTGGTATCGATTGATGTTCTTGTTAGTATTGCCGTGATTGGAGCATTTATTATCGGGGAATATAATGAGGCAGCGATTGTTACCTGGCTGTTTATGTTGGGTGAAGTACTAGAAGAAATTACACTCCGGAAAACACGATCGGCCGTCAAACAACTGGATGATTTAGCACCCCAAACAGCGTCAGTTATTGATAGTGATGGAACAACGCATCAAGAAGATGTCGACTTTTTAGACCCTGGTATGCATGTCTTGATTAGAACAGGATCCCAGGTTCCGGTTGATGGCAGGGTTCTAACCGGGACCGCGTTGGTAAACGAAGCTAGTATCACTGGTGAGTCCCGCATGGTGCATAAACAGGTTGGTGATGAAGTGTTCGCCGGCACTATTCTAGAAAATGGAACAATCACTGTTAATACTACGGCAGCGGGTGACAATACTACCTTTGGTAAGATTATCGAGCTAGTTGACGAAGCCCAGGATTCACAGACCAAGACGCAACGTTTTATTGATAAATTTTCTCAATACTACACCCCTTTTGTTCTGTTAGTAGCAGTGCTGGTGGGCATTATTACACGTGATTTGCGGCTTGCCATCACGGTGATGGTTTTAGGATGCCCAGGAGCGCTTGTGATTGGTGTTCCGGCCTCTACAGTTGCAGGAATCGGTAATGGTGCTCGACGGGGGATTCTATTTAAGGGTTCTAATGTAATGGATACTTTGCGGCACGTTGATACGGTGGCATTTGATAAGACTGGTACTTTAACGGTGGGCAGACCGACTGTGCAGACTTTATTGGTTCTTAAAGGTGATCGACAAACAATTATTGACCAGGCAGTGGCAATTGAACGACTAGCCAACCACCCGTTAGCACAGGCAATTACTAATCTTAAGCCTAGGCAAGAGCTACACCCAACTAATTTACAGACAATTAAAGGGCAAGGACTTCGTGCCCAAATTGCCCAGCAAGAATTTCTCATTGGTAATCGGAACTTGGTTAGTGATGTCATTACCAACAATACAAAGCTGAACCATGAATTGAATCGGATAACACACGCAGGTAATTCAGTTGTGATTTTTGCCAGTGCTGACCACACTGAATTGGCTATTTTTGGTATCCAGGACCAACTTCGTCCTCAGGCAGCATTAGCTTTACAACAATTAAAACAACTCGGCGTTACGCGGTTAATAATGTTGACTGGTGATAATCAGAATACCGCCCGAAAGATTGCTGATGACCTGCCAATTGATGAATTCCATGCTGGAATGCTGCCCGCTGATAAGGCTGATTTTATTAAAGAAGAGCAAACTAAGGGGCATCAGCTTGCCTTTGTTGGGGATGGAATTAATGATAGTCCAGCATTGTCAGTTGCTGATGTAGCCGTAGCAATGGGATCAGGAACGGATGTTGCAATGGATGTTTCGGATCTAGTGCTGGTCAAGTCTAACCTTAATAGTCTGGTGGCTAGTTTCCAGTTGGCTAGTCAGACAATCAAAAATATGAACGAGAATATTTTGATTGCACTATTGACGGTCTTACTATTATTTGTTGGCCTTTTTGTTGGCTATATCGAAATGGCATCAGGAATGTTGATTCATGAGCTGAGTATTTTAATCGTAATATTCAACAGTATGCGTCTCATAAAATATTTACCAAAACTTGATAGTTATCAATTTTTATCTCCTAACAACAACCTAGAATAATTTGTAAAAGGAAGTGTTTGAAATGGAAAAAGTAATGATGAAACTTGGCGGTCTGACTTGTCCATCATGTTTAACTAAGATCCAGAAGAGTGTCGAAATGACTGATGGTACGGCCGATGTTAAAGTTTTGTTTAATGCCGGAAAAGTTAAGTTTAATCTTGATTCATTGGTTACTTCGCCCGATGTTGTGCAGAATAATATTGAAAAACTAGGTTACACAGTTCAGGGAATTAAAACTAAGGAGATTTGAAATGACAAGTGCAGAACAACGTTATGAAGCAGAGTTAAAGCAAAGTGACATTGATCACCATACACCAACTGCTGGTGCGATGACTGGCCACATTATTGCTAATTTACTGATTCATTCACTCAAGATTAGCCAAGCTAAATTATTTGCCAAGGGCGTTGCTGCCCTTTTCTTAGAAGGATATGGTGATCAGTGGGTTGTCCATGAGCAGCAAGTGTTTAAAGAATTGAACACGTTGTTAGTTAGCAATGGTGAAAGTATTCCGACAACGATTGATCAGTTCAAGGAATTTACCATGCTTGAAGAGAGTGGTGCAGATAAGTACCAGCCGGGAAATGAACAACTATTTAACCTTATTAAAGACTTTGATACTCAAACTTTATTTATTACAAAGGCCATCGCATTAGCACAAAAAGAAGATTGGCAGCCGCTGGCGGTTAAATTAAGTGGTTTACTAGCGTGGATTAATGCCCAGATTGCTATTGCTCAACACTTTTTAGGCCACGATTTACGGGAAGGATTATATAATGAAGAAGATGATGACTTTTAGCAAGTAGGTCACGAAGAAGGAGATTCCATTGGGGGATGAATTGTGCGTACAATTAGTACCGCTTTTTAATCACTTAAATATTACCAAGCAACGGCAGGTTGAACGGTTAGTGCACCATCAGCATGTCCAACGAGGGACAGTAGTTGCCAGTCCAGATAACAGTGATCGACTGGTGATTATCAAGCAAGGCCAAGCACAGATGTATCAGTTAAGCATAAGTGGTGAAAAACAAGTTCAGCGAATTCTGACGACTGGTGATTATGTTGGTGAAACTTGGTTACTAGGAGCAGAAAATGCTAGTAGCTATGTGGAAATGATAACAGCTAGTGATATTTGTATTTTGTATCGTACGGACTTTTTACGCTTGATCAACGAACAGCAAGATATTGCTTTAAAAATCATGATGGGACAAGCGGCAAGGATTAATAGCCTGCGCCGGCAAAATCAATTACTTGGTCTACCCAACATTGAACAACGGCTAACCACCTACCTTCAGCAATTGGTCTTGGAACAAGGAAAGTCCACAATTACTCTTCCGTTGAAGTTAAAGGACCTGTCTTCGTATCTCGGCACAACGCCAGAAACACTGTCACGTAAATTGGCTAAGTTAGAACAGACTGGTCAGATTAAGCGTCACCTTCGCCAAGTTCAGGTCTTGAAGAAAATGTAGAGAAAATGAGTTTCCATAGTCAGAGATGTATTTGACCATGGAAACTCATTTTGGTTTTAAATTAATGGGGCCAGTACCGACATACTCATTTCTTCAATCGGTAGGTTTGATTAATGATCATCTTGAAGCCTGCGATTTTAAATATTGAATGACACCCTAGTGTTGTGGTTACCGACCGTAATGCTAGGGCTTTATTAATATTGCTACTCAATTGATAAATTTAACTACTTTAGAATCACGTTATATGCAAGAATGATGAAAAAGGGCTGACTAATGAAATAATAATTATCAGCCAATTAGATTGTCACTAAAGTCACTTCTTTGATCTAAATGATTAGGAAGTTATTAAGACGATTATTAATGGCGGTCGACCAGGTGCTAATCACTAAATAATTAATAAACAATTACTAAAAGCTTGTGCTACGTTGCTTTGATCAAGCAGCAGGTACAAGCTTTTTTAATGCCATGAGAAATTTAAATAAAGCAATTAGGTATTGATAAGTGCTTTTTTATAAGCGGCTACTTAAAAATAATAAAGAAAATTATTAACAAAAAAGCTCACGATTGAACAGACTGCAGTAAAAACGTGGCGTTGATTGAATTTATTATATAAATAAGTTATCATAAGAACTGTAAAGCATATAATCTTAATTTAGTTAATCAGTTGATAAGAATTGATGGAAATTAGGGGGAAGCTAAATATGCTATCAAAAAATAATATTTGGGAATATCATCGTAAAAATGATCCAACCAAACAGCGCTTCACAATTAAGAAATTAACTGTTGGTGTTGCTTCTGTTTTGATTGGGATGACATTTGCAGGAACCAGTGTGGCTTCTGCCGATGACGTACCCCGCACAAAAGGGCAATAATGCTCCTAGTGACACTAATAGTGGCGCTAATACAGGAGCATTGAACGGGTCACAAGTAGCCTTAAAGGGCAGTAACACCCAAAGCTCTACTAACAACGGTGCAACGCAAACATTTACACCTACGTCGAATGGATCAGCACAGGGTCTTTCGGCTTCTTTGCGATCTGTTCCACAACCTTCTTCTTGGCCAAACAATGGTAAGAATAACCATTTAGATAAAACTCAACTAGAGACAGTTAAGAATGCTAGTTTAGCAGATTCTCAAAATAAGATCGATAATCGTTATAACGCGGAACGAACTGCGGAAACGAGCGCAGCCACTAAGACCCAGCCAGCAACTCCACAACCGGTTCAAAACAACCAGGATGTTAGCACGTGGGCTGATTTACAAGCTAAGTTAGCCGACAGCAGTGTTGACCAAATTACGATTACTGGCAATATCACGGCCGATACACAGCTCCATGTTAATGGGAATCCACGACTTGGTACTGTTGGTATGCGCGATTGGGCTGGTTTAGCTAATGCTGAAGATAAGTCCCAGCCAACCACCACTAATGGTCACACGGTTACCATCGTTGGTAAGAACGGTGCCACTATTAACGTTGCTCGGAACATGCAAGCACTGAAGCTTGGTGGTAGTGGCTGGAACATTACCTTTAAGAACCTGATCTTTAACACTGATAACCAAGTCGGTGTTCTGGATCTATCCGCTACCCAGGGTAAGCAGTCCGTTACTTTCAATAATGTTAATGCTAGTGGATCCGCTTTGTATAACGGTGGCGGTGACACTGATGTTTACATTGTTCGTAATACAACATCCAATGTTAATAGTCAGACGTACACGAGTGCGGCTCAACAAGGCTTTGATGACCAATACAGTAGCAAGTATGGTACATACTTCAACAATGGTTCCACCACTGATTCCGGTAACACTTTAATTGATCGTAATTACTGGCGGTCTGCCCCTAACGTCCGGGCAACTAATATCATCATTACTGATGGGTCCAGCTTAACTGCCAACCGGACCGTCGATGGTGATGGCCTGGTCGCATATGATGGTCTTGTCCGGAATACTATTAATGGTTCATCTACCAAGACTGATCGCGGTCACGTTTATGTTGGTAATAATGCTAAGTTAAACATTAACCTGAAGGATAGCAATTTAGATGGTAATGCTCTGAAGTCTTCAGAACGGAACAACTTGGAAACCCACAACATTGGTATCCGGGTTAACAACAACGGTACTTTGATTACCGGTGAAAACGCCCAGGTTAAGATGAAGGTTGGCCATGGTCGGGCAGTTTCGTTTGGTTCATATAACATCAGCTCCGTACCCGGTGCTAATGCTAATTACATTCAACGGGCTGACCAAGCTTCCCTTACCGAAGATCATCCTGAAATTGAAAACAACGTTTATGTTGGCAAAAACAGTACATTAGACATCATGGGTCGTGAAGGCCTGATTCTTGGTAACCGGGGAACCTTCATTTCTGATGCTGGTAGTGTCACTAACATTAACAACTGGGGAACTGGTAACGGCTTCGATGGCGGCGACTTTGGAATGTTCATTGCCGGACCATCCTCAACCGTTAAGTTCACCAGTAACGGTCGTAGTCATTCTGCTGGTGACTACAGACAGAACAACTACTTTGCCCTTGGTGAAGATGGCAAGATCGTTGTCGACAAGGATGCTTCCCTGTCCGTTATCTTGACTAACCAAGGCTTGTCACTGTACAACGATAATATCCAACTCTTGTCTACTCATTACCATGATCCATTAGTATGGGTAAAAGATGGGGCTACATTGGATGTCCGGAGTGATGCTCAGTCACGGGATGCCGAATTGATTTCAGTACCCCTTGGTGGAGCTGCGGGTTCACAGGGTTCACGGACCGCTTACTTCGTCATGGACAACGCTAAGTACATCAACCTGGAACGTGATGCGGTCACGACCAACGTTACCGGTGGGGGAACCAACCGGAACGGTGATGGTAACTTAATCTTCATGGATCCAACTAACGGAAACTACTTCAGCGGTAACCGTGGTGGGGTCAGTGGCTTTGTTGGCCAAGGTCACTACGAATTATTCAAGTGGAACAACGAGAACCTGTCCAGTAAGCCAGTTCAGTACAACCCAACTATCACCCCAAAGGAAAACACCGAAAACTTCTACAAGTCTGCACAACAGGTTTGGGATGGTATCAAGGGCTTCTATCAAGCACGGAATGGTTACAATACCGATGCTTCTACCATGCAATTAGTTGCCGATGATAGTAGTGATGTTACTAAGCCCGCTGAGAAAGGTGGTGCGGCCTTTAATGATGTAAAAAACGGCTTTAGTTTAACTAACTCCCAACGGTTAGTTATCATGGGTCACAACATTGAACCAGTTAACCCTGACCACACGACTGATTACTATGTTAAGACAGATGTTGACAAGCACATTATTCGGGAAGTCAAATATGTCGTTGATAATGGTGAATCAAGTGCCAGCCAAATGGCAGAATTAGCGCCTGCCAACTTCACTACCGCGCCAACTGGCGACCAGGTAAGACAGGATAACCACTTCATCGGGACAGGTTACATTGACATCACGACTGGTGACCTGGTTGAAATCCAAAAGAATGATGACGGCACTCCAAAGCTTGATAAGTACGGCCACTTACAAGCTGTCTTAGGACGTGACGGTAAGCCTGTTCAAGGTGCATTAAGCTGGGCTCTTCAGGCGGACGGTAAGCAAGGCAAGTTCGATGCCTCAGCATTGCCGGGCATTGATTCTAGCAAGTACCAATTTGAACGGATTGATGTTTCTGAAGATACTGGTCTTGCAACTGATAGTAATGGTAACCCAGTCTATGTTAAGAAACTCCAATACGGTAAGGATGGCCAACCGGTTTATCAAAACGGTCAACCAGTTTATATGTACGCTCAAAAGCTCGATAGTCAGGGTAACCCAATCTTTGACGATGATGGTAACCCAGTCTATGACTACACGAAGCCATTATACGTTCAAGCCAAGGACGAAAATGGTCAGTTATTGTGGAACGCAGATGGAACACCAAAGTACGAACAAGAACGCAAGGCCGAAATTTCACATACGAGTTTAACGGCGAATAGTGAAATTCCAGCTAAGGAAAACGTTACCCACGCGACGCCAACCCCTGAAATTTACTACGTTGTTTACAGGGCAGTTAACCCGGATGAAAACCGTCAAGCAACGTTGAAGTTCCATGATGACACTACTAATCAAGACATTAACAATAACGTTATCAATGGTGTTGACCTGACACCAGCCAATGGTGCTACAGGAACGGCAATTAGTTTTGGTAATGGGGATCAGTCTGTCCAAAAGATCTTGGCTAATGGTTACGTTATTGATTCAATTTCTGGTACCGGAATTACTGGTAATGTCAAGGTCGGTTCTTATGACGATGCTGCTACCCACTTTGGTAAGTTTGGTGCAGACACGGCCAACTTTGTCATCCACTTTAAGCATGGTGCACAGTTAGTTGATCCTAACCACCCGCTAGATGGGAATGATCCCGCTAACAAACAACACTACACGAACTTGACGACGGATGACTTGACCCACCAAGTTACCGAAACGGTCCACTACGTTCACGATAATGCTGATGGATCACAAACTGATATTGCACCTTCACACAGTCAGCAATTGAACTTTGCTGGTCATACTTATATTGATAAGGTTACCGGGAATTTGATTGCTGAAGCTAATGTGGCTGATAAGAATGGTCAGCAAATTAGTGATCGTACCAGAGATGCGGCATATGAAGTTTATGGTACTGACCCAGCAACTGGTAAGGTTACCTGGGAAGCTCAGAATAACAAGACAGCCTTTGATGGTTATGCTGCAGTAAATGTTACTGGTTATAACTACAACTACACGTCATCCACACCAGCAGAATTTAGTTCTGCTGTTGACAGCAATGGTAAGGTTAACACGATTACACCAATTGCTAATATTCAAAATATTAACAATAACAGTATTTCCGCTGTTGCCTTGACCCTGCATTACAGTGCTATTCCACACTTAGCTGCTGATATTGAAAAGCGGCAAATTTCCCTGGAAGTTTCCCGGGACGTTAAGTACAAGAATAATGGTAATAGTGATGGCCAAGCAGTTAAGGATGACTTAGTAAATGACGGTAACTTGAACAGCAACACTGATGAGCGGAACGAAGCTGCCCAACTGCCTGATATGGATCCAGACACCCTGCAAGGTAACCGGGACACCAAGCAGACCATTAAGCTGACCGGGACCGCCTGGTATGACAAGTCAACTGGGAAGTTCGTCAAGGTTAATGATCATGGCTATGCTATTGACAGTCAGGGCCGTTACATCACGTATGATGCTAATAATAAGCCAGTAGTTGGTTACCTTGATAGTGAGGGTAAGTTGCAAGTTCAACTTGACTCACGTGGTAATGAAATTCCAACCCAATACGTTCAAGGTGGCTTTACTTGGACTGTTACTGACCAAGGTCAAGGTTGGGATTCACCAACGGCTGACGGTTATACGAGAGTACCAGACAAAGTTACCGACTTAAATGTTGTCTTTAACGACGCTAACGGTAATCCAATTATCCCTGGGAATGCTCACCCAACGGTTCAACAGGTTGTCGATTACTTGAACCAGCAATCTGAACAGGCAGCTAGTCAGGAAGCTGTTGCTGGAGATGTCATTCAAGACCCAAGTAATTACCCATCCAAGGCTCACCCGAACTTAGCACGGTTATTCCCACAATTGGCACCGAACACTGGTAGTCAATACATCTTTGACCAATATCAATACAATAATGGCCCAATCTTTACCTTAGCGGTTGACCGTAACAACCCAGCACGGGGCAATGTTTACGTTTACGTAACTAGTGCGGATTATAGCCGTATCTTACAATGGAATACCAACGATGGTGGCCATTATAACTACTGGTGGATTGCTGGTGACGGTGGTCAGACCACTTATAATTTCAGCGATGGATCATGGGTTCAAATCAATAGCTTCGGTCCAGTTACAGGTAATTCTATTTCCGTAAACACTAATAATGGTAATAACCCACTGCGCCGGATCTTTGGTTATGGTTCCCAAACCACCGCTGATGGTTCTGCATGGGGTGATTACAAGCCACGTGAAATTACCCAAACCATTAAGTATGTCGATGTGGATACCGGTGAAGAAATTCCAGGTTACCCAGAAGTTCAGATCAAGGGCTTAATTGGGCAACACTTTAATGCTCAACAAATCAACCCATTAACAATTGCTGGTTACAAGTTACAAAATGTAGAGATGGCTAGTGGGTCAATTTCAGATTATCAAGTTGGCCATACCTATAACCGGACTTGGTATTCATACAATGGTAACGACCGGTATGAAGTTAAGGAAAGTTATACCTTAGTCAATAACAATGGGACAATGGATGCTACCATCAGTGTTCAGCGGTTCACCCTTGGTCGAGACGGCCGTTACTATGCAGCGGAAGCACCATATATTAACTATGGGCGAATTGGTGCCAACGATGCACTTGCCGGCCAATATGGTTTCAAAGCGCAAAACCCATTTGTTCCATCGACTAGTACGGTTTCCTTGAAGTACAAGAAGGTACCACTTTCTGCTCAAGAAAACCCATACTACGTTGTTTACACACCGGTAGCGGAAACCCAGAAGGCCCAACTGAAATTCGTTGATGATGATAATAATGGTGCATTGATTGCGCCGTCACAAGATGCCACTGGGAAATACGAGGACCCAATCAACTTTGCTAACGCACAGGACACGGTTAATAATCTTGAGAACAAGTATGTCTTTGTTAATGTCACTGGGACTGGCGTGACAAGTTCAAGCAACCCAACCCAGTACAGTGATTACACGTTGCCTAAGTTCGATAATGATAAGGACAACAATCAGACATTTGTTGTTCACTTCAAGCACAAGATTGACCATGTCGACCATAATACGGCCGGTCATAGCGACTTGGATAAGACGGTTACCCGTGGAATTACTTACGTTCACCAAGACGGTACGCAAGCTCATGCTCCAGTTAACCAGTCTGCTGAATTCCAAGGTGACTACTACGTTGATGCAGTAACTGGCCAGATGGTTCAGGTTGAAATGAACAATGGGCAACCAGTCAAGGACGCTCAAGGTAACTACACGGTTGCAAAAGATTCTCAAGGTAATCCAGTTCCTGGAAACATTAATTGGCAGAAGGTCAGCGGTGACACACCATTTGCTGCTGTTCCTGCTGTAACGATTAATGGTTACCACGTTGCACGGATTGAAACTTCTAATGCTGATGGCCAGTACAACGTTGGCGAAGATGGTGCAGTTGCTCAACAAACGGTTGATCATAACAGTCTAAGTTCAACGGTTAAGATTGTTTATGCCCCAACAGTTAATGACCAAGCAGCTGACCTGACCATTATTGATGAAACAACAGGAAACCGTTTGAATTACTACAAGAACGATGCTGAACCAAACACGGAAATCAGCTTTGCTGGTGCTGCGCAAGCGGTTCAAGGACATCTTGATAATGGCTATGTTTGGGATTACGCAACTTATAACCAACCAAACACTACTAGACTGAGTGCTGAGAATTTTGGTGAGATCCAATTCGGCAAGTACGACAATAACGACAACACGACACAAAGTTGGGTTGTTTACTTGAAGCACGGTACGAAGCCAGTAACGCCAGACCAACCTGGTGGTCACTACACAAAGGATGATCTGGACAAGACGATTAATCGTGACGTTACCTATGTTTACAAGGGTGACGGTACCCATGCTGCTGGTTCACAAGCTGCGGCACCAGTACATCAATCAGTTGAATATACTGCAAAGGGTACAATTGACACGGTTACTGGCCAATTAGTTGAAGTCGATGGTCAAGGTAACATTGTTAAGAATGCCGATGGCACGATTAAGCAAGGTCAATTAACGTGGACGCCAGCAACTAGCCACGAATTTGAAGCAGTCCCTGCTCAAACAGTCACTGGCTACCATGTTGACCACGTTGAAGAGACTAATGCTACTGGTTACACTGTTGGTACTGACGGTGCAGTTGGTGTTCAAACTGTTAACCACGATAGCCTGAGCTCCAGTGTTAAGGTTGTTTATGTTGCTGATGCACCAGAACCAATCAAGCAGGGTACCATTACAGTTAAGTACCATGATACGACTGACAATGTTGATATTCCGGGCTATGGAACCAGTGCTACTGGTAATGAAAATGCTCCATTCAGTTACGATCCAAACGCTCAGGACTTACCAGCTCTTGAGCAACGTGGCTATGTTCTGGATGGGCCACTACCAATGATTCCAACGAGCTTTACTGATGGCCCACAGAATGTGGTCATCAACGTTAAACATGGTACAGAACCTGTCAACCCAGGCCATCCAGGCGCTGGTTACAGCAGAACTGACCTTGAAAAGACCGTCACACGGACGATTAACTACTTAGACGGTCAGGGTAACCCAGTATCTACTGCACACAATGACAGCTTTACCTTTACTGCTCATGGAACGGTAGATAAGGTTACTGGTAAGTTAGTAACTGTTGACAGCCAAGGTAAGATCACCGGCCCAGGTAGCTTAACTTGGAATGCGGACAACCACGAATTTGCTCATGTTGATTCACCAGGTATCGCCGGTATGCACGTCACGAACGTTACGCCAGCTGACCAAAAGGATGGCGACAATGTTAAGGCCGTGACTGTCAACAACGCTAGTGGCAATATTGTTGTGAATGTTTACTATGCACCAAATGGTACTCACCAAGACGGTGCACGGACCGTTCCATCAACCCAAACGGTTAACTTTGTTGATGATCAAGGTAACCAGTTACGGAACCCAGTAGTTGATAGCTTCACCTTTAGCCGGACTCCAGATGAAACTGATGCTCAAGGTCATACCACGCAAGGCACTTGGAACACGGAAAGCCATACCTATGGTGTTGTTAATGCCGAAGTCATTCCTGGCTATGTAGCAACTAAGCAGAGTGCTGGTGGCAAGACCGCTACGGTTGATAACCCTAACGTTGTAGATGAAATTATCTACCACAAGGTATCCAAGATTATTCCAGTAACACCTGATCACAACCCAATTCCAGGTGCACCACAGCCACAATATCCAAACGATCCAACGGACCCAACGAAGGTCACGCCAAACGAACCAATTCCAACTGTTCCTGGCTACACCCCAGTTGATCCAAGTCCAATCACGCCAGTTGATCCAACTAAGCCAACTGAAGTTGTTTACACGAAGAATGAACAAAATGAAAAGGCCAAGTTAACCATCATTGATATTAGTGATGGCAACAAGAACATTGGCGAGTTCAACGCTGCTGGTAAGGATAACAGTGCTATTAGCTTTGACGGTGCTGCTACTACGGTTGACGCTTTGATTAGAAGCGGATACAAAGTTGAAGGCATTGTTCAGGCTACTACTGATCCAAACAATCCAATTCAATATGGGACTGACTATGCTAACGCCGCCAGTCGATGGAAGTTTGATGATAAGCCAGGCACTGACCAAAACTTCTATATTTACGTTGAACACAGTTATGAACCAGTCAACCCTAATAATTCTTATGGCAGAACTGATTTAACAAGAGTTGTTAAGGAAACTGTTCATTATCTTAACGAAGCAGATAACAGCCCAGTTGCAAGTGATTACACCAATACTGCTACCTTTACGGGTCAAGGTATGGTTGATAAGGTGACTGGTAAGATGCTTGCTATTAAGAGCATTGAGAATGGCCAAGTTACTTACGATAAAGATGTTGCTAATGAAATTGACATCAGTACGGCAACAGACAATGACTTCGTATGGTCTAACCCAACTACATTTGACAAGGTAACGTCGCCAACGATTGCTGGCTACACAGTTGATCCTGCCCGGACGACTCCAAGTGACCTTGCTGATGGTAATGACATCAAGGCAATTGAGAATGTTGCTTACAACCACCATAACGTGGAAGCAACGGTCTACTACAAGGCCAACCCTGTTAAGACGCAACAGAGTGCAGAATTAATTATTAAGGATGTTACTCCAGGTCAAGAAATGAACTTGGGTACTTATACGCAAAGTGGCCTTGAAGGCGATGCAATTAGATTCAATAATGCAGATGCTCAGGTAACTAACCTTCTTAACAAAGGTTATAAGTGGGTTAATGCTAGTTACAATGGCACTGTTCTAAACGGTGTTACTAACTACGGCGGCATTCACTTTGGTAATTATGATGATCAGTCTGATAATAATGGCATTAGTCAGAAGTGGGTCATCGAATTAGACCATAGTTACACACCAGTTAACCCAGGTCATCCAGACGATAAGGATGGCTACACTAAGGATTATCTTGACCGGACAATTACCCGGAAGGTTACCTATGTTGACCAACAAGGTAATGAAATGGCTGGATTGACCCCAGTAACTCAAACTACTGAGTTTAAGGGTGAAGGTTACTTAGATAACGTTACTGGCAAGTGGGTCACCGTTGAAAACAATAAGATTACTGGCCTGGCAAATGGTTTAACTTGGACGCCAAGCGAAAATCAGACCTTTGCCGCAATTAATGCGAAGACGGCTAATGGTTACCATGTTGTATCTGTCAGTGGTAATAACATTGTTGGTTACACGGTTGATCGGACTGGTGCAGTCAGTCAACAAACGGTTTCTCGGGATACACCAAGTTCAGACGTTGTTGTTGTCTATGCACCAGATTCTCAAGTACCAGTCAATGCACAAGGATCCATCAAGTATATTGATGACACAACTGGATCACAGTTAGCGGACGCTTCATTTAGTGGTCATGTCGGTGAGCTAATTAATTATCAAACAGCTGACAAGATTCAGAACTATGAAGCTCATGGTTATGTACTAGTTTCCAATAACTTTAAGGATGGCCAAGAAACCTTCTTAGAAGGCAACAACAACTTTGAAGTTCACTTGAAGCATGGTACGCGTCCAGTTGACCCAGATCACCCAGCTGATCCTAATAAGCCAGTTGATCCAAACAAGCCAGATACCCCAGCGCCAACTAATCCAAACTTGAGTAGAAAAGATCTGGATAAGACTATTACCCGGACGATTGAGTACCATTACGCTGATGGTAGTCAGGCTCTACAACCAGTTCCACAACAGGTTGAATTTAAGGGTCACGGTACTATTGACTTGGTAACTGGTAACCTTGTTACGATGAACGGCAACCAAATTGCTAACCAACAAGGTAAGATTACGTGGGATCACGATAGTCAGAACTTTGCTGCCGTTCCAGCAATTGACCTTACTAATTACCACATCATCAGTATTAGTAAGACTAATACCGATGCTAATGTTGATGAAACTACTGGTGCAGTTGCTGGTGAAGCAGTAACGCCAACGAACCGTGACAGTAAGATCATCATTACGTTAGCTAAGAATCCAGCACCAACGCCAGTTAACGACCAATTAGCGGTTGTTAACTATATTGATGCCGATGAAGGCAATGCTGTTATTGCAACTTCTGGTGACTTAAATGGTAAGCCAGGTACTAAGATTGATTACAGCACGGCTTCAACCATCAATGAGCTGGAGAAGAAGGGTTATGTTCTAGTCAACGATGGCTTCCCAACCGGAGCAACCTTCGACCATGACGACAGCACTACCCAGACTTACACTGTTGTTCTGAAGCATGGTCACACGACCGTAACGCCAGATAAGCCAGGTAATCCAGGTCAACCAGTTGATCCAAACAATCCAGATGGACCTAAGTACCCAGATGGTACTGGCATTGACAACCTGAAGAAGACTGGTACCCAAACGGTTCACTACGTTGGTGCCGGTAATAAGACCCCAGGTGATAATAAACAGATCTTTGACTTCACCAAGACGATCACCTTTGATAACGTCACTGGTAAGATCACTGACGACTCTGGTTGGAATGTCACGAGTCACACCTTCGGAAGTGTTGACACACCAGTTGTTGATGGATTCCATGCTGATAAGCGGACTGCTGGTAACACGACGGTAACACCGGATGATTTGACGAAGACGGTTATCGTAACCTACACGCCAAATGGTAAGATCATCCCAGTTGATCCAAACGGAACCCCAATTCCAAATGTACCAACGCCGCAATACCCAACGAGTCCAAACGACCCAACGACGGTAACGCCGGATGAACCAGTGCCAAATATTCCTGGTATGACGCCAGAAACACCAACGGTAACACCAACTGATCCTGGTAAGGATACTAACGTTATTTACAATGTGCCAACTAAGGATCAAGGAATTGTTAATATTGTTGTTCATGACAATACTACTGGCAATGATTTGACTGAATATGGTTGGACTAGTG
>SKER01000981.1_pt1 | contig 26904 bp, 23 predicted proteins | sample 4826961 | NCBI WGS metagenome assembly SKER01 (sample SAMN11008804, study PRJNA524170) | human gut metagenome | biome: Human fecal sample; material: Feces; isolation source: fecal sample from pouch patient p47 | host: Homo sapiens | place: Israel: Tel-Aviv | collected 2016-11-16 | reverse complement strand
GTGCGCACGCGCGACGGCGTGCTGTCGGCAGCCGAATAATGGGCAGACTGATTGTTCGAATAACGATCCATGGGCGCCTTGTGCGATTGAAGTGTATATGCGCTTGATTTGCTTTAGTTATACCACGCGAACGCGCGGCAGTTGTGCAGGGCTTGCGGACAGGTTACAGGTCACTTGGACCATACAGGGCAAGCGACAGCACTTCCAGAAAATCGTCGAACACCTCGATATCCGAGCGAAGCGAATCGAAAAGAGAACGCCAGATAACGCGTGCCATCCTACGACTGCCCAAGCGCTCAAACACGCCAGGGCTGATGTTAGGATCGTTGAGCAAAGCACGCTCGATAACCTCGTAGATATCGTCTAGGCGGACCACCTTCTCTTCACGGATCAATTCGAGCGTTTGCACATCGAGCATCGAGATCTCACGTAGCCAATTGATTTGAAAGCCCGAGAGCAGCGCTTTGAGTTTGGTAAACAGAGCGCGGCAGCAATCTAGTGCGCTTTCACCCGACACGAAATTGCCTTCGCAACTTTTTGAAACAAGGCCCCAGAAACGCAAAACGATTGCCGAAACAAGCGATGCTTTATCGGGAAAATAGTTGTACAGCGTACCCACGGCTACGCCGCATTCGCGCGCAACCGAACGAATGGAGAGGCCGCCTAGGCCATCTTGCTGCGCTCGCGCGTAGGCGACATCGAGAATCTCCGCTTTGGTAATTGCCGGTTTGCCTGCCATACGCTCCCCTTTTCACGAGAAAGTTCGCGTCATTAAAGGTTAACGGTACCGAATCTTGAGCGAGTGCTCTAGCATATTTGACCTGCAATTGGGTTAACGGAGCTCTTTATTCGGTAAAACAAGATGGATGCGGGCGCATAACCGGCCCCAAAGCAACGGAGCAAATCTCGATGAACGGCACGTTCCCAAAATATGCCGCAGCAGCTCTGTTTCTTGCCGCAACTTACAGCGTTGTTCGCCCTGCAATTTCCCACGAGCTCGATAGTTCTTTCAGAATAAGCAGCGAGCAATCACGGCATGGAGCAGTTGAGCAACCCTGGAGCTACTCCTCATTTCCCGCGATCGCCTTGGCGCCCTCCCACATGTCGTTGAGCTCCTTGACCGAGAGGTCCTCGAGCGAAACGCCCTCATCAAGCGCAGCGCCTTCCATAAGCCCCCAGCGGTGACGGAACTTCATCGTACTTGCACGCAAGGCGCTCTCTGCATCAATCCCCTCTTTGCGTGCCACGTTCACGAGGGCAAAGAGTAGGTCGCCAAACTCCATTGCACGCGCATCCGTCCCCGGCTCCTCGGCCTCGAACTCGGCGCGCTCCTCGGCAACCTTATCCCACACGTCCTCGACGCTTTCCCACTCAAAGCCCACGGCAGCAGCTTTCTTTGAAACCTTCTGAGCCTGCATCAAAGCCGGCAGCGAAGTAGGCACGCCGTCAAGCAGGCCTTCGGGTCGTCCATCTTCACGCTCGGCAGAAGCATCGCGGGCGGCCTTCTCCTTGAGCTTGATCTTGTCCCAGATGGCCAGCACCTCATCGGAGTTTTTCGCATCCGCCTCGCCAAACACATGGGGGTGACGACGAATGAGCTTCTCGTTCACACCGCGCGCCACGTCGTCGATAGAAAACTCACCTGCATCGCGCGCGATCTGCGCGTGCAGCACCACCTGCATGAGAACATCGCCCAGCTCTTCGCACAAATGAACAGGGTCGTTCGCCTCGATGCAATCAACCGCCTCGTATGCCTCTTCAATCATGTTCTTAGCAATCGAGGCATGTGTCTGCTTACGATCCCAAGGGCAGCCGTCGGGCTGACGCAAGCGCCAGATGGTATCGACAAAATCCTGGAACGTATCGCCCGCCTGAACGAGCGTCTCGACGTTGCGGCACTCCGGCTGCTGCGATGCCTTTCCCATGATGTCCTCCTCAAGCGCCGCCACGGCCCTGCGACGACAGCGACAATAAAAACGGCTCGCATCCAGGCCAAAAGCCCCGATGCGAGCCGCAATACGCGACCAGCCCTTATGGTATCCCAAGCAATCTACGGCTATCGCCCAAAAGGCGGCGCGCCACAAGGAACTTGCAGCAAAACCCTACCAGATGCCCAGCACGTGCTGCATACCCAGGCTCATGCACGCAATGCCAACCCAGCAGCAAAAGCCGAGCGCGATAGGCTTGCCGCCCTTCTTGACCAGATCGACGATATTGGTGTTAAAGCCCACCGCCGCCATAGCCATAACGATAAAGAACTTGGAAAGCGTCTTGAGCGGCGCCGTGACGGCTGCCGGCAGCGCAAACACAGTAGTAATTACACTTGCAAGAACAAAGAACAGCACAAAGAACGGGAAGATCTTTTTGAGCGAGAAGGTGCTGCCCGCATCTGCGCCCGCCTTTTTTGCCTTATGCATCTGCCAAAAAGCAAGCACAAGCGTGATGGGAATGATGGCGAGTGTGCGCGTGAGCTTGACCACCGCGGCGCTCTCCAGCACGTTGGCACCCGGATGCATGCTGTCCCAGGCGCTTGCCGCCGCCGTCACCGAAGAGGTGTCGTTGACAGCCGTGCCCGCAAAGAGACCAAAGCCCTCGTTCGTGAGGCCCAACATGCCGCCGAGCGTGGGGAAAATCAGCGCCGCGATAACGTTGAACAGGAAGATGACCGAGATGGCCTGGGCGATCTCTTCGTCATCCGCATCGATAACCGGAGCCGTTGCGGCAATAGCCGAACCGCCGCAAATAGAAGAGCCCACACCCACAAGCGTCGCGATCTTCGAGGGAACGCGCATGACACGGCACAGGACAAATGCAATGACGAGCGACGTCGAGATGGTCATGACGATAATGGGCAGAGACTGCGCGCCCTTAGCCAAAATCTCAGAGAGATTCATGCCAAAGCCCAGTAGGATCACGGCATATTGAAGAATCTTCTTTGACGTGAACTTCACGCCGCCCGCAAGCGGTTGACGCGACCCTTCGGGCACCACAAGGGCGAGCACCATGCCCAGCAAGATGGCAAAGACCGGCGCACCCACGACTTCAAGTCGCGTGCCCAAAAACCATGCAGGCACGGCAACGACCAGGCAAAACAAAACGCCTTTCCATTTGTTTTTGAAATCGGTGAGAAACTCCATACGCATTCATCCGTTCTATAAGAGGGATTTAACCCGACTATAGTACGACTGATTTCGCATATTGAAGCGCTCTTTTTAGTCATATGCGCCGCCGATTTTGGAATGAGCCGTTTCCCGGACGGCATCGGGCAAAAGCGCCGCCGCCAATTTCCATAGAACGAGCGACGGTGAGGCAATACCGATGCCGAGCAGCAAGATCGACGCCCTATTCCACCGTGACGCTCTTTGCCAGATTGCGCGGCTGGTCGACATTGCAGCCACGCATGAGAGCCACTTCGCGCGCGAGCAGCTGCAACGGAACACTCGCCGTGATGGCGCTAAAGCAGTCACGCACGGGCGGAATCGAGATGATATGGTCTGCGATCTTTGCTATGTCCTCGTCGCCTTCAGTTGCAAGCGCGATGATCGTGGCCCCACGGGCCTCGCACTCCTTGAGGTTCGAGACCACTTTATCGTACGTAGGACTTTTGGTAGCCACCGCGATCACGGGGAACCCGGGGTCGATAAGTGCAATGGGTCCATGCTTCATCTCGCCGGCCGCGTAGGCTTCTGCATGCAGGTAGCTCACCTCTTTGAGCTTGAGCGCACCTTCGTAGCTAATGGCCGTACCCATGCCGCGGCCCACAAACAAGGCAGAAGCCGCGTCCTTGCAGGCAAGCGCCGCCTCATGAATGGCCGGGCCTTGCGTATCGAGAATATGCTGGATCTGCGCCGCGGTATCGCCCAGCTCATGAAAGAGCATCTTTACCTGACCGGTCTTGAGCTTGCCTTTGACCTGCGCCAACAAGAGCGAAAGCAGCGACAGGCTCACGATCTGCCCAATAAAGCTCTTGGTAGACGCCACGGCAATCTCCTTATTGGCCTTGGTGTAAATCACGCCGTCGGACTCGCGCGCCACAGGACTGCCCACCACATTGGTGATGCCAAAGACTTTTCCACCCTTGATGCGCGCATCGCGAATCGCCGCCAGGGTATCCGCCGTCTCGCCCGACTGCGACACCGCAACCACGAGCGTCGTGGGGGTGATTATCGGATTGCGATACCTAAACTCGCTCGCCGCCTCGACCTCACAGGGAATGCGCGCCCAGCCCTCAATCAGGTTTTTGGCAATCAAGCCGGCGTGGTAGCTCGTTCCGCAGGCGATCACGTAAACGCGGTCGATCAGGTCGAGCTCCTCAAACGAAAGTCCCAGCTCATCGATATCGAGCTCACCCGTGGGCGCCAGGCGTCCAACAAGCGTATCGCGCACGACGCGCGGCTGCTCGCATATCTCCTTGAGCATAAAATCGGGATAGCCGCCTTTCTCGGCCATATCGACATCCCAATCGACATGCGTAACGGCGGGGGTGATAACCGCACCCTCGGCATCGGTGAATTCAATACCCTTAGGGGTTAGCTTTGCAAACTGTCCGTCCTCAAGCACTACAACGTCACGCGTGGCATCGATCAGCGCGACGATATCGGATGCCAAGTAGGCGCCGTCCTGCCCCATGCCCACCACAATAGGAGAATCTTTGCGCGCCACGGCAATAACGTCTGGCTCATCCGCGCAAACCGCCGCAAGACCATAGGCGCCCACCACATGCGTGCAAGCATCACGCACGGCAGCCATCAAATCATGCGTGGCGGCATAGCCTTCCTCAACCAGGTGAGCAAATACCTCGGTATCGGTCTCGCTCCTAAAGGTGTGCCCACGTGCCCCCAGCTCCTCGCGAAGCTCGGCAAAATTCTCGATAATGCCGTTATGGACAATGGCGATACGCCCATCGCAACTCACGTGCGGATGCGCGTTCTCAACCGTCGGCCGTCCATGCGTTGCCCAGCGAGTATGACCAATACCGCAGGTAGAGGATGCATTGTGTTGTCCAAGCCTCTCTGAAAGGCTCGCAACCTTACCAACTTCTCGCACAACGTCGAGCGCACACCCAGCATCACCCGCCACCTCTAGCGCCACTCCCGCCGAGTCGTAACCGCGATATTCAAGACGAGCAAGACCGCTCAACAGGATATCGCTCACTTGCCTGCTTCCAGTGTATCCGACGATTCCGCACATATTGCAACCTTTCGGATCAAATGAGTTTGCCGCGCACATTGGTTGCCTATTCTATGCAGAGTGGTGCTCGAATTTAAATACCAACTGGTATGCTTTCTTAAATACCACATAGCGAAGCAATCGTTTTGTAACGAAATCTCCGTGCTACAATCATCTTCAGTGATTGAAACGCATCAATGGGAGAAATGAGATGGCGAATGTAACTATCGGAGACGTCGCACGCGAAGCGGGCGTTGCGCTGGGAACCGTCTCGAATGTTCTCAATCATCCCGAAAAAGTGCGCCCCGAAACAATCCAGCAAGTCACCGAAGCAATTGACAAGCTGGGGTATGCGCCCAACCAAAGCGCCCGCGTGCTTGCCGGCGGCTCGAGTCGCACCTTTGGCCTCATCCTTCCCCAGCTCAACCATGGTCTTTACCTGCAGATCGCCACAGGAGCCACCGCCCAGGCAACCAAAGAAGGCTACAACCTGCTCATCGCCAGCTGTGTCCAAGACTGTACCCGGATCGGCACCTATCGACGTTATTTTGCAGGCACGCAAATGTCTGGCATGCTTGTGGCAAACCCCACAACAGAGCTGGGCGTCATCGCCAACCACGACCCCATCCCCACCGTCTATCTTGATATTTGGAGCGAACGCCCTGGAGATTATATCTGCGCAGACAACGCCGCCGAGGGGCGCTTGATGGCAGAGCATCTCATAAACCTAGGCATCGAGCGCATCGCGATCATCGGGCGCCCATCCACCCAAAAGCTGCGTGCCCGTGCCAAGGGAATCCATGCTGCCGAGATGCTCTATCCCCATGTTGAATTTGATTTTACCGAGACAGGCGACGCCAACAAACCCGAAGACGGCGCGTCTGCCGTAGCCGATCTCATGGCACAGCCCAGCAGCCTTCGCCCGCAAGCCATCATCGCCTTAAGCGACATGCTGGCAGCGGGAGCCGTGCGAGGCGCCGAAAACTTAGGGCTGCGCGTTCCCAACGACCTGTTGGTATGCGGATGCGACGGCAATCCCCTTGCCTGGAGCTGCGGCGTCGAACTGACCACCTGCGCCCCCATTGGCTACGAGCTTGGCAGGCGCGGCATCAAGCATCTTGTTGAGCGTATCGCACTTGCAAAAAGCGGCCCAGAACAAGCCGCAAAACACGAAAAAGAGCATCGCCAAGATCTGGTGAGGCCATTTGTCTTGGCACGCGAGAGCACCGGCGCCGAACGCCAGAAAAACTCTTCGCAGCTCGACCTTGGCCTCTATCTCTAAGCGGATGGAGCGGATGCGAGTATCGTTTACGCCAAAAGTCCCAGCTCAACCAGCTTGGGTTCGACATCGCTCAAGGCTGGAACCACAGCCTCCGCGAGTTTGGCGATCTCCTTCGTCGGATTGTTGATATCGGGAACCATGATGGTATGCATACCCGCAGCATGGCCCGCGCGCACGCCATTGAAGGAATCCTCCACCACCACGCAGCTGGCGGGGTCAACGCCCAAGCGCGAGGCGGTAAGCAGGAAGATATCCGGCTCGGGCTTGCTGCGATTGAGCTCGTCACCGCAAGTGAACACATCAAAATAAGGGGTAAGCCCAAAGCGATCGAACTTCTCGTGCGCCTGAATGGTACGCGTGGAGGTAGCTACCGCCAGCCTGAGCCCGCGAGCATGAAGATTCTCTACGACCTCTCGAGCGCCAGGCTTGAGGTCGAGCATCGTGGAATAAAGCTCGTCCTCAATCACCTTATGATCCTCGAACATCTCGTTGGCAATGCGTTCGCTGCCCACGTGCTCGGTGAGCGTACCCATGCAGGCATCGCGCGTCATGCCGATAAATCCGTGCAGCATCTCCAGGGGAATCTCGAATCCAAAACGTTTTGCCGAGCGGTTCCACGCAATGATGGCGATCCTCTCGCTGTCGATAAGCGTTCCGTCCATGTCAAAAATCACGGCTTTAATCATGCATTCCCCCCGCATACAATGTAAGCTCTTGGCCTGCGTTCCCACCGTTCTCCATTTTGCCAGAGACGATACGCCACATTGGGTACGATAGCCCCATCCATCGAGATAACGAAAGCAAAAGCATGAACCAAAAACAGCAAGAAAAGCTCGTGGCGCTCGTAGAGCACCTACGCACCCTGGGAACCATTGCGGTGGGATTCTCGGGTGGCGTGGACAGCACCTTTCTGGCAGCCGTCTGCTCACGTGAGCTGCCACAGGCAAGCATGCTCATCCATCTCACCACCCCGTTGATTGGCACGCCGGAGCAGGCATCGTTTGAAGCGAGCGCATCGAGTTTTGACATTCCCGTTATCGAGTTGCACCTTGACCCTCTCGATAACCCCAGGGTCGCCGCCAACCCGCACAATCGCTGCTACCACTGCAAGCACGCCGCGTTTGGAGCGATTATCCAGGCGGCACGCGAACACGGCGCAGATACCGTAGTGGACGGCAGCAATGCCGACGATACAACCGACTATCGCCCGGGCATGCAAGCCTGCAAGGAACTCGGTGTGCGCTCGCCCCTCCTGGAATGCGGCTGGCACAAAGGCGAGGAGCGCGAGCTGTTGCGCGAGTGGGACTACGACGTCTGGAATATGCCCGCCGGCGCCTGCCTCGCCACACGTGTACCGTGCGGAGAGCCCCTCACGCACGAGAAGCTGGATCTTGTCCGCACATGCGAAGACTGGCTGCATACCCGAGGATTTCGCCAGATTCGCGCGCGCCTGCTCGCAGGCGAACTGCAGATTCAGGCCGCACCCGCCGATCTCCACCGTTTTGAGCAGCAAACAGGCGATGCAGGCCTGCCCCAAGAAGCCATCGACGCCTTCCGCGGCTTTGGCGCAAAGAGCATCAACCCTGTGGTCGCCCCTTATATCCACGGCAGCATGAACGGCTAACGCGCCGCGTCTCAACAGACTGATATCATTGCCGCGAAGGAGGAGATGCATGGGATATCGTCCGCGACGCGCCGGCCGCAAAAACAATACGACGCAGCGCCTAGCTGCGATTATCGTCACTCTTACCATTGTGATCATCACCGGCGGCGTCGGGTCCTTTGGCGGATGCACCCAACTTGCCCAGTTTCTTCCGGACGCACTGGTGCAGCGCTTCTCCAATGCATCCCCAGTCTCGACCCTGGGAGATATACCTGCCTACAACGGCACCCCCATCGTCTATATCAATACAAGTGCAGCGCATCCGCAGGGAACGCCTGCTTTCACCGCGGAGGAAATCTCCCGGGCACAATCCGACACGTTTACCGAGTTCTCTCGGCTCGACTACCTCGACCGTTGCGGAGCCGCTCTCGCCTGTCTGGGGCAAGAAACGCTACCCACCAAACCACGTGAGAGCATCTCGCATGTATATCCCAGCGGGTGGAACCAGAGCAGTTACGACTTTATCGACGAGGGAGTCCTTTACAACCGCTGCCACTTGATCGCCTTCTCCCTTTGCGGAGAAAATGACAACGAGCGCAACCTCATCACCGGAACACGAGCCATGAATGTCGACGGCATGGAACCGCTCGAGGAGCAAACCGTGCGCTACATCGAGCGAACGCACAACCATGTGCTTTACCGCGTGACCCCGCTCTTTGAAGAAGGCGAGCTCGTTGCGCGCGGTGTCCATATGGAAGCCTACTCGCTCGAGGACGATGGAGCCGGCCTGAACTTCAACGTCTATTGCTACAACAACCAGCCGGGCGTCGTTATCGACTACGTCACCGGAGCCAGCCGCGCGGCGTAAGTCGCGTGGGGCGCACAACAAAAAATGCGCCACCCACCGTAGAGGTAGATGGCGCATTTCGAAAGCCGGGAAAACTAAATCCGATCTAAAGATTAGCCGCGGCGACGCATCACAACACCGGCACCGCAGACAGCGGCAGCCGCGAGAGCAAACGCAACGGGAGCGGCAAGCGAAGCGTCGCCCGTCTTCGGGAGACCCTGCTTCGTGGTCTTGCCCGGTTTCTTGGGCTCACTAGGCGTGGTGGGTTCAGCAGGCTTGGTGTAGGTGTTCGTGAACACGAGGGCAGAAGCGAGGTCCTCCACGTCCTTACCGTCGACCTGATAGGTCAGCTTCACGTGATCATCCTCGGGCACGGCGGTAACAACAACCTTCTTGACGGAGGTGTCGTAGGTCACATTGGCCTTATTGCCCTTGACCTCAGCCACGTCGAGCGTGTAGGAGACCTTGTGATTGTCGGTATCCATGATGTCATCGGCCGTGACATCAAAAGCAGACTCGCCAAACGTGAAGGAGCCGTCGGCGGCATTCTTAGCACGGGAGATGACATCGTCGTTCTGCGAAAGCGTGAACTCGAAGTCGCCCTCGGCAAGATCGGCACCCTTGAGCACCTTGGTGCCAGAGATCTCTGCATGGGCGGCGGTTACGCCGTGCGCAGCCTTGAGGGCAACGGGCGTCTCATAGGTGCCAGCCTTGACAGCCTTGACATGCCACGGAGTGTTATCCGTCCAGTGCGCGCACCAACGAGCATCCTTTGAGTCGTCAAACCAACCGGTGATCGCATCGCCGCAGCCGTTAAAGTCGGTAAGGGTATCGCCCTCGACCGTCTTGCCAAACGAGATCTTTGCACCCTGCTCGGCACACAGATCGTCGCCGGCAAGAGCGGCGTGGTTATTGTCGATCTTTGCAGATGCGGGAAGCGAAAGGCTTGCATTCGAGCGCACCATAACGCCGCCGCCCATCTGAGCAAAATCCTTCTTGGTGGAGCAGTTCTCCTGGGATGCATCGTTGCCGGTGATGGTGAGCTTGGCACCCTCGGCAAACGTGGCACTAGAGCCGCCGTCGAGATAGAGGCCCGTGACCTTGTTGCCGGTGATAGAAACGATGGAGGCATCGTCAACATCGAGCTTTGCGTTCGCCTTGAACAGGCGCATGCCAGCGTTCCAGTAGCTCGTGCCCTTGGTGCCAGAAATCTGGACGCTCGCGCTCTTGAACTCGCCCTTACCCGTAAAGATGATGCCTGTGAGAGCGTTGTTCTTGGCAGTAACCGTGGAGTTATTGATGGTCAGATTGCCGGCAGAAAGGCCATGCGAACCATTGCCAGAGAAATCGACGGTTGAGCCATTCTTAATATCGAAGTGCGAACCATTCGAACCGTTACCGGTCGAGTTCACGACGTTAACCTTCGATTTATCAACCGTAACGACAAACGTACCCGTAAAGCCAGAGCGGCAGTGATCGGAGGTGTAGGTAGAGTCACCCTCGATGTTCACGTTGTAGCCGCCGTCGCCGCCATCCCACTCAAGGGCGTCCTGCTTGTAGTTCTTAATGGTGAGGTTAGAACCATTCTTCAGGTTAAGCTTATTATTGCTGCAGAAGTAGATGGCATGCACGTTGCTGGCGGTACCGGTACCGTCCATGGTAAGCGTAGCGCCATCAAGCGTGAGCGAGGCATCCTTGCTCGCGCACACAGACATCCATTTCCACTCGGCGGTATACGGAGTGGAGCCAACGCCGGCCATGCTTGCATTGACGTTCTTGAGCACAAGCGCGTGACCCCAAAGGGCAATGCCCTTGTCACTAAACTTCAGCGCGTTGCCGCCGCCATCAATGGTGAGATCCTTGCTCAGGTTAAGACCGGCGGTCTCGGCGTCGGCAAGCAGCGTAACCGTCTCGCCGTTCTTTGCAGCAGCAACAGCCTCATCAAACGTGTTGTACTCGGTCTCGCCAATACGTGCCACAGCACCATCGGCATAGGCGCTCGGCACCAGAACCAGCGCGCAGATAAGTGCCATGGCAAACATCGCCACCAGGCGCGCTGCCCGGGCGCGTATGCTTCGTTTAAGCTCCATTTTGTCCTCCCCATCGGCGTTTTCCAGCCGTCCGTACCAAGCGGTAACTCGGCCAACGACCAGCGATATTCATTGCGATGGTATGAGGTTTTAAAAATCATTTTAAGCGGAGTAGCATATGGCACGCACTGTGGAAGAGGCAATGTCGCAGGGCCCCTCCTTGCTAAAAAACAAGCAGCTTTAACTGAATACAGCTGGAAGTTAAAAACTGGATATCATCCCCCTCAAATACATAAAAACCGCTCGTATGCCATTACACATACGAGCGGTTTATCGCCTGTTACCACTCCCGAAAATGTTGAGCAACAGTCTAGCAATTTTCGTTAAAGAAACGTGACAAGTGCCATCAAATTCGTAGGGGGAGTTGCACCTTAGAGCATCGCGCCAAAGTCGCTTACGAGAATCTGGCCGGTAAGAGCGCGAGACTCGTCGCTTGCCAAGAACAGCGCGATATTCGCCACATCCCCAGGCATGCAGGGCTGGGTTTGCAAGTTGGAATGCGCGGCCATGGCACCCATCATGTCGGGATCCATATCGGCAGCAGTGGTGCCGGCGACCATAGGGGTCACAATGGTGCCCGGGCAAATAGCGTTGCAGCGAATGCCCGTTGCCTGGAAGCGCAGCGCCGTGTGCTTGGTCACGCCAATCACCGCGGCCTTGGTAGACACGTATACCGCCCCGCCGCAACCCTTCTCACCAGCGACAGATGCAATGTTCACGATGCTTGCCCCCGCCTTCATGCGCTTGGTTGCCGCGCGCATGCAGCGCATGGTGCCCTTCTGGTTGGTCTCGATAATGCGGTCAAGGTCCTCGTCCGTAAAGCGATCAACCGGCTTAAGGCCACTTTCGAGAATGCCCGCGTTGTTGATAAGTATGTCAATCTGACCAAACTTCTCCTCGGCGGCGGCCATCATACGCTCGGGGTCTTCGGACTTGGAAATATCGGTAGGAACGACAAGGGTCTCGCCGCCGGCAGCCTGAATCTCGGCAGAAACCTCTTCGAGTGCGCCCTCGCGACGCGCAGTCATGACAACCTTTGCGCCCTCGGCGGCAAACAGCTTGGCAATAGCAGCACCTACACCGGAGTTCGCACCGGTGACGACAGCAACCTTGTTATCCAAACGGCCCATAATAGCTCCTCTCTTTGTGGCGGCGCCCGAGACCTATCCAGACGCCGCAGCCAGCAAGCGTCAGCGTAACGTACGGAAGCCTTCGCATAAGAGGCCCATCGGCATGCGGGAATACGTCAAGCGACAGACGGCGAGATGCGAGAAGAGCCCGAGGGCGGCGCCCCCCTCGTCAGAGCGGCGGCGAAGGGGACAACCCCAAAGTCGACCCTCCGCAAAAGGCGTTTTATATCGCCGACAGAAGCGCTTTGCTACATAAATCGCTTAGCAAGCATTCCAGCAAATACAGTTCTCTAAAGCGCGGACGAAAGACTCGAGTCCCCGCGCATCGTATGCAGAAAACCGGTCAAGCAGAGGACTGTCAATATCTAGCACGCCCGCCACGCGGCCCCCGCAATGAAGCGGCACGACCACCTCGGAACGCGACGCCGCATCGCAGGCGATGTGCCCCGGAAACGCGTGCACGTCGGAGACCAGCTGCGTCTTGTCCTCTGCCGCAGCGGTTCCACACACGCCACGCCCAAAGGGAATGCGCACGCAGGCGACCTTGCCTTGGAAGGGACCCAGGCGCAGCTCCGGCGTCTTTTGGTCTCGTGTGGACTCGTCCACCAGATAGAATCCTGCCCAGTTGATGTTGCCCATAGCCTCGAAAAGACAAGCCGATGCATTGGACAGAACCGGCAGCCAGTGATTGTCGGCCTGAGCCAATGCCTCAATCTGTCGCACGAGCAGCTCGTAATCTACAGGTATATCCACAGTGCCTCCCAGAGCGGAGCGATGATCTATCCCACCCGGCCATTGTAGCCGCCATATGTGAGCTCAAGCTCGGGCAAGCGGCACGAAGCTGCCCTGCGCCCAGCGGCAAAGCCCCACAGCAAAGCCGCCGCCGGGAAGAACTGCCCGGCAGCGGCTGTCACAACGCTATTGCACAAGTGCGCTATTTAACCACTTTGCTCTTTCCAAAACGCGCCTTGAGCTGTGGTCCTGCAACCTGGATCAAAATGACCACGATCAAGATCACACCCTTGATGGTGTCGTTGATGAGCGAATCCATCTTGAGGGCAATGATGATCTTATCGATCACGGTGTACGACATGGCGCCAAACAGCACACCCAGGATGCGGCCCTTGCCGCCGCTCATGGCAATGCCGCCAAGCACAACGGCCGCGATGGCGTACATCTCGTAGCTTTTGCCCGTGGTGGCGGGATCGGCGCTTGCGTTCATAGCGATCCACAGGAACGCTCCCAGCCCTACCAAGGCGCCGGCGATCACAAAGACCAAGGTACGCATAGCAGACACGTTGATGCCCGCAAGGTGCGCGGCGCGAGCGTTGGAGCCCACGGCGTAGATCTTCTTGCCAAACTTCGTCGAGGTGCAGATATAGACAAACAGCACCACCATAAGCACCATGATCAGGCCCACGATCGGCATGATTCCGGCAACCTTGCCGTTGCCGAATGCATAAAACGCCCGATAACTGTCGAGCGCATTGGACATACGGAAAACCGAGCTGCCGTTGCCGATAAGCTCAGCCGGGATATGCTGGCATGCATACTGCGAAAGGGAGCGATAGATAAGCATCGTTGCCAACGTGACGATAAACGACGGCATCTGCACGATGCCTACGAGCACACCGTTGATCAAGCCGCACAGCGCTCCAAAAAGGACAGCAAACAGAAGCGTCAGCGGAATGGAATTGGTCTGATTGAACACCACGACCGAGAAACCGGCCACAAACGCGAGCATCGAGCCCACGGAAAGGTCGATGTCGCCCGTAAGGCACACGATACCCATGCCAATGGCAATCACGCCGATCACGGCACTGTGGCGGAACACGTTCATGGCAGCGCCCAGGGCAAAGCCGCCCGAAACAGATGCGTACACGATGTAGATGACCAAAAACACCAGCACAAAGCTGTAGGTCTTAACAGTGTTGAGCAGGCCAGCCGGCGCCGGTTTCTTGTTCACAGCTGCGTCTTTCATAAGATGCACCTCACCATTCCAATCAATAAGCCTATGCAGCGGAGTTCGTCGAATAGAGCATCACCGTCTGCTCGTTAATCTCGTCATGCGCCAACTCTTTGACCACGCGCCCCTCGTAGAGCACATAGCAGACGTCGGCCACTTCGCGCAGCTCGGGAATCTCGAGCGTATTGATAATCACCGTCTTGCCCTTGCGAGCCAGATCCAAAATCAGGTGATAAATCTCGGACTTCGCGCCAACGTCGATGCCTTGCGTGGGGTTGTCGAGCAAGAGCACCTGGGCGTCGGTGTTGAGCCATCGGGCCAAAAAGACCTTCTGCTGGTTGCCGCCCGAAAGCGAGTTGATATTATCGGCCGAGGAATTCGCCTTGATGTTGAGCAGCTTGCCGTATTTCTCGAAGCGCTCGTTCTCACGCTTGGTATTGATGGCGAACGAACGGGCAGAAAGCACGTGCTCGGACAGATACATGTTCTCGAGCAACGACATGTCCGGAATCACCGAGTTTTCCTTGCGGTCGGCGGGCAGCATCGCTATGCCTGCGCCCATTGCCTCGTGAATCGATCCACCGTGCAGCTTCTTGCCGCACACCTCCACGTTGCCGCCCGAAGGATGGTGGATACCGAAAAGGCCCTGCATCAGCTCGGAGCTGCCGCAGCCCTTAAGACCTGTAAGACCGATAATCTGCCCGCGACGCGCCGTGAACGTAACGTCTGTAAAGCCCTCGCCGCTAAAATGCTCAACGCGAAGCATCTCCTCGCCCAGCTCGCGCGGCTCGTAGGCGTCGCGATCAGAGAGCGCAGCGCCCACAAGCAGGTTGGTAACCTCGCGAGGGGTGGTGTCGGAGATATTGCCATTCGCGATGAATTTTCCGTTGCGAAGCACCGTATAGGTATCGCAAAGTTCAAAAATCTCGGGCATCTTGTGCGAGATGAAAATGAACGACGTGCCCTTGTCGCGCAGGCCGCGCACGATCTGGAACATGTGCTCCACTTCGTCGGTATTGAGCGAAGCGGTAGGCTCGTCCAAAATGAGCAGCTTGGCGTTGCGGAACAGTGCGCGGCTGATCTCGAGCAGCTGCTTTTCACTCGGTTTCAAATCGTCTACCAGTGCATATGGGTCGATGTCCACGCCCAAGCGCTCAAAGAGCTCGGCAGCCTTATTTGCCATGCCGCGCTTTTTGAGCGAACCCCACGGGGTGGTCTCCTCGGCCCCCAAGAAGATATTTTCGTATGCCAGCAGGTCATTGAACAGATTGAGCTCCTGGTGCACAAAAGCGATGCCTGCGTCCTCGATCTGCTTGATGGAAGAGCCGGTGATATCCGCACCGTCGAAGGTGACAGTTCCGGCGTCTGCCGTATAGGAACCGGAGAGGATGTTCATCAACGTCGACTTGCCGGCGCCGTTCTCTCCTAGCAATGCGTGAATCTCGCCCACGTTTACATGCAGCTCCACACCCGAAAGCACCGAGACGCCACTAAACGCTTTGTAGATCCCGCTCATGTTCAGGAGTTCCATGAGCATTACCTCCTAACGAATGCGGACGGAGCGCAGCCGCGACTCCGCCCGCATCAAACAGCCAATGCCCCGTCGGCTGGAAGGCTGCGACGGGGCAGGGAAAGGCTTACTTGAAGGACTTGAAGTCCTTGACGTTATCCTTAGTAACGTTCTCGCACTTGATGACGTGATCCTGTGCGACTTCCTTACCGTCAAGATGGTCGACCATATCCTGAATGGCCAGCTGAATCATGGACGGTGAGTAGGTGACGGACATAACGCCGCCAAGGTTCTTGACGATATCCTGATAGGAGTTACCGCGGATGACCTCGTAGTACTCGTCAAGACCGCCGCAGCCGGTGATGAACGGCTTGGTGGCAAAGATCTTGTCCTTGGTAGCGTCGGAGATGCCGCCGCCGTTGAGGGCCTCGAGGATACCCATGGCAAGCTCGTCGTCCTCGGCGTAGAACCACTTGATCTCGGCGTTGGACTCGTCGCCCATCAGGGACTCGAAGGAAGCCTTGGTGTCGGAGCGGCTCCAGTTCATGGCGCCGGACTTGGTGACAGCATCGTTGACCTGGTCCTCGGTCCACTTGGCGTCGTCGGCGATCTTCTTGCCGTCAAACTCGATCTTACCGGTGAGGTACTCGCCAAAGCCGCTGTCGCGCAGGGTGGTGACGGAGGAGGTGTCGCCCTGGTACACGTACACCTTGTCGCCCGGCTTCATGCCGTTCTCGACAAAGTAGGCAGCAGAGCCGGCGCCGATGCCTTCGTTGTCGCCCTTGACGTTAGAGACGGCGGTGTCGGCTACAGCCTCGATAATGCGGTCGAAGGCCACGTACGGAATACCTGCGTCGACGATGGACTGGATGGCAGACTGCACGGTGTCGTCCATGGGCTGGATAACGATGCCGGCGATTTCATCGGTGTTACCGGCGAGAATGTCCTCGACCTCTTGAATCTGCTTGGATGCGGAATCGGCGGTCTGCAGCTCGGCCTTGTACACGCCAGCCTTGTTGACCTCCTCGATCTTCTCCTTGGCAAAGGTTGCCACGGAGCCGGTCCAGCCGTGGTCCTCAGACGGGGTGAGGACGTAAATGGTCTTGCCGGAGCCCTTGGCAGCGGAACCAGCAGAACCCTTGGCGGCATCGTTGCTACCGCACGCGGTCAGGAATGCAGCAAGCACCGCACTGCCGGACCCAACCAAGAACGAACGACGAGACATGTTGGTGTTCATAACGTTTCCCTTCCATAGCTTTCCGCCCTGATGGGCATTACATACTGGCCAGTTAACTTACAAACTGGCGCATGTACCGATAGGATTGTTCGATGCTCGCAAGCACGCGCTCGCGGCTCGACTCAAAAGCGCGATCTTCGACCTCGACGCAAGCGTCACCGTCAAAGCCCGCCTCGGTAAGCGCAGACACGAATGCGCCCCAGTCCACATCGCCCAGACCAGGAATCTTGGGCACCATGATGTCCAACGGGTAGGCCATGGTGCCGTACTCGGCCAAGCGGTCGCGCAGCAACTTGATGTCTTTAAAGTGCACGTGGAAAATCTTGGGCGCAAACGCGCGAATGGCACGATCGCAATCGATCATCTGCCACACAAAGTGGCTCGGATCGATCGCGATGCCCAAATTCGGGCTCGGCACGCGCTCGAACACGCGACGCCAGTTCGCGGGTGACGTCATGATGTTCTGGCCACCGGGCCAGTTGGTCTCGTCAAAGAGCATGGGGCAGTTTTCGATGGCAACGAGAATGCCCTCGTCCTCGGCGACCTTCATGATGGGGTTCCAAACGGCTCCCACCTCGTCGAGGTTTTCCTCGAGTGACCTATTTGTCATGCGCCCGATAAAGCTCGTCACCTTGGGTACGCCGAGCTTCTTGGCAGCGTGGATCACGTTGACCAGATGCTCGTTGCAGACACGGCGACGCTCGAGGTCGGCATCCATATTATTGGGGTAATAGGCCAGCGCGCCTATTTGCACGTGATGCTCGGCGGCGTAGTCAAGCAGATGCTGCGCGTATGCGTCGTCTTCAAGCACGCGCTCAGCATCCACATGGGTTACGCCCGCATAGCGACGCTCGGCTTTACCCTGCGGCCACGAGGCGACCTCGATGGTCTCATAGCCAATGCGGCTCACCTCGTCGATCATTTCCTCAAAGGTCCATCCGTCAAAGATGGAGGTGATAATTCCCAGTTTCATGCCCTACCCCTGCTTCACGTTGACGACGGTTCCGGTCTTACTCGACTCGATGCTGCCAAAAACCGCTCGCATAGCGGCCAGGACGCTTTCGCCCGAGATGGCAGGATCGGTATCGTTTTCCAGGCAGTCCACAAAAGCATCGATGATGCCCGATGCGGTCTGGTTATCGTTTGTTTGAATGGCCTCGACGTCGTAGGTCTCATGCTCGCCGCACGCGAGGTCTACGACGATAGAATGAGCCGGGTCGTCGTAGATGCGCATGACGCCACGAGTTCCGTAGAGCACTGTCGAGTTGTCCTCGGGACCGTAATACGTCCAGCTCGCCGTCATGGAGCCGATGGTTCCTCCGCTCATGGTGTAAACGCAAATGGCATTGTCGTCCACGCCCACCAGGTTTCCTTGCGGATCGCGCTTATCGAGCGTCGTCACGCGAGCAGTCGTGGATACGACGGTCTGGCCGAGCAGCCATTGGATGAGGTCGGTCTTGTGAACGCCCAGATCTGCCATGGCACCCATCGCGGCGCGCTTAGGGTCAAAGAACCAGCTGCCGGTTCCCGGATCGACACTCCACGTCTCGGGCCCGCCGTGACCAAACGTCGTGCGGAAGGTCAGGACATCGCCGATTTTTCCGGCGTCGAGCAACTCCTTGGCGCGCACGTGAGCGCGAGCGAAACGCTGATTTTGGTCGATCATGAGCTTCTTGCCTGCAGCGCGTGCCTCGGCAACCATCTGCTCGCACTCCTCGATGGTGATAGCCATGGGCTTTTCGCACAGCACGTGCTTGCCCGCCTTAAGGGCAGCGATGGTGGAGGCGGCATGGTTGGCATTGGCGGTGCATACGCTTACGGCGTCCACGTCGGAAGCCAAAAGCTCTTCGAGCGTTTTGTACGCCACAGCACCGTAGGTTTTCGCGATTTCACAGGCGCGGTCGTAGTTCATGTCGAACACTGCGGTGATCTGCGCATTCGAATTTGCCTCGTATTCGGGCAAATGACGAACCTGAGCGATCTTGCCGCACCCGATAACGCCCACGCGAACCATATGTGCCTCCTTCAGGCCCTAAAAAGGGCTCGATGCGTACCGATGGATCCTTGGAAATGAAAGATTTCTTTCATTTCTTTCATTTTGTGTTTCATCACTTGCATCGTAATGAGATAAAGATGGTTTTGCTTTGGCTATTCCCGTGAGTGGTATTAAACGATACTCAAGTGGTTCTAATGCGCTATATTCCTGCACTTTTCTATTTTTGCACCACAAGTTACCGTAAATCGAAAGAGAAGTGGTATTCAGAGAAGCATACCTTGCTGGCTAAAGCGCTTTATCGCCGGCCACTTCGACCGTATGAAAAGTTTTCAAAACCGTCGAGCGATTCAAACCTACCTTTCGCTTTTTTCAGCCGCATACTGCATGCTGTAAAGCAAACGACCCACTGGAATCGAGAGGGAGGGCCGATGGCCGGAAGCAAGAAAATCACCATCGCACACGTTGCTGAGCATGCAAAGGTTTCGTCTGCCACGGTCTCGCGCGTACTGAGGCATCCGGAGCTGGTGAACCCTTCCACCGTTGCGCGTGTGCGCAAAAGCCTGTCGGAGCTCGGCTATTCCGGAATCGCCGGACAACCCGCGGCGGGAACATCGCGCCGTACCATCGTGGTCAATATTCCCTGGCTCGACAACCCCTTTTACGGCGAGATCATGCGCGGCGTGCGCGTTTCCGCCGAAGCGCACGGTCTGGAAATGCTTATCTCCTGGGGCTCACCCGACAACGTTGAATCATGCAAGCGCTTTTGCTCCATGCTGCAAAACTGCGGAGCAGCGGGCGTTATTATCCTTTGTCCACTTTCCTCAGAGTCGCTCGAGCGTATATCCAGCACCGTCCCTACCGTGCAGTGTTGCGAGTACAACCCCGAAACAAATATCCCCTTCGTGAGCATCGACGACCGCGAAGCAGCGCGCGCCGCCGTTGAGCATCTAGTTTCATGCGGATGCAAGAAGCTCTCCATCGTATGCGGGCCGCAGGTTTATAAGTACGCCCGCGGCCGCAAGGAAGGCTTCTTGGAGGTTATCCGCACGCACGACCTTGTCGAACGCCCCTCTTGGATGCTTCAGATTCCCAACAACAACTTTGGCCTCGCCTATTCCGCCATCTGCCATATGCTGGAATCTCCCAACCGCCCCGATGGCGTTTTTGCGTGCTCGGACACGTATGCCGCAGCCGTAATCCGCGCAGCCAAGAAATGCGGTCTCGAGGTCCCGCGCGACCTCATGGTTGTTGGTTTTGATAACACCGACACCGCAACCATGACCACGCCCGCGCTTACCACCATCAGCCAACCGCGTTACGACATGGGCTTTTCGGCCTGCAACCTACTTATCGAGCGCATGGACGGATCGGACTCCGCAAGCTCGATGCTTCTTGAAACGGAGCTCGTCGTGCGTGAGTCCACAATCCGCAAATAGATTAATGAGCAACGGCTACACAAGCCGCAGGGCCTGATATGCCGCTCCGAGAATGCCGGCTTCGTTGCCCAGCGTTGCGCGACGCAACGTGTAGCAGCCGCGCATAGGAGGAAAGACATATCGGTCGAGCCTCTCGGCAAGGGGAACCATCAATAAATCCCCGGCGCCAGAGAGGCCGCCGCCCACAATCACCTCAGAGGGGTCGACGGTCGCCATGATGCCCGCCAGCGCACGAGCCAGATAATCGACCGTCATATCGCGCGCCGCCGTGGCAGTAGCCCCGCCCTGCTTTACTTCTTCAAAAATCTCTTCGCCCTTGGTGAAGCGACGTTCCTCGCCGGCTTTCTCGGCAATCTCATTTGCATTTTTGATAATCCCCGCCGCGGAGGCGTAGCACTCGAGGCAGTTGACGTTGCCGCAGCCGCACACGCGCTCCGAGGGGGCCACGACCGGAATGTGGCCGATCTCTCCACCACAACCATGGTCGCCGCCCACGATCTTGCCATCGATAATGATGCCGCCGCCAACACCGGTACCCAGCGTGACAAATATGGAATTGCCCGTAACGGAACCTTCTCCGCCCATCCAAACCTCACCGACGGCAGCAGCGTTAGCGTCGTTAATCAATGCCACGGGCAGGCCCGTTCCCTCACGCAAAATATTGCCGAGCGGCATGTTGCCCCATCCTAAATTGACGGCGCGCACGACATCCTCGCCATTTACCGGACCGGGAACGCCCGCACCGATAGCGACGATAGGCTCGGGAGACGAAGCCAGCTTTTCGTTAATGCTGGAGATCATCTCATCGGGAATGTGGGAGCCCGCATCGGCGAGGTTCGTAGGGACAGACCAGCGTTCAATAATGGTCCCCGTCTCGTCGACGATGGCAAACTTCACGGACATGCCGCCCACATCGATGCCGAACACACGCTTCATGGTAGCCACTCCCCTTCGAATCGCCGTGCAAACACGAGCGACAGTCAGTTCCATCCAAATGCATTGTATGCGCGAAAGCAGGACGGTTGACAGCATCCAATTTGTTAACGGCTGAGCGGCGATGACAAAACGATGGGCGGAAAGATCTAAACCAGGGCATCAACACCAAGAGGGGGCAAGGAAAGCGTCATGACTGGATCTATCCTCCATGCCGCGGGGTATCATTTGGGCAACCAACGAACGCGTCTGCAGGAGGTGCATCATGCAGCGAAATCAAATTACGCCGCAAAAAGATGGTCGAGAAGGTATCGAGCCTGCCATCCCTACTGCCGAGGCAATTCCGCAACCCGCGATGCAGCTGAGCCTTTCCGATTGGATTTGCGAACGTCGCCCTTTGCAGATCGGCTTTATCGTTCTTTTGATCGTTGCGGCTCTTGTCTCGGAATTTGCTTTGCGCCCGCACTTTGAGCAGGTCGAGACCTGGGGAAGTACCATAGAGGTCATCGACGCCAAGAAGTCAAACGTCTTGGCGCTCACAACCTCGTCCCTTGCGCTCTCGGCAGCCATCACCGCCATCCCCGACGACGCCGGCACTCCCGTAGCCGAGCAACTCTCCCAGCTCGCTGGCAACCTGGGCATTGTGCTCGCGGTGCTCTACCTCGAAAAATACCTGCTCACAATCTTGAGCTTCCTCTCATTTGGCGTGCTCATACCCATTGTCTGCGCACTCTTTGCCATCTCGCTCGGTATTCACGGGCGCTTGAGCACCAGCCGCGTGTTGCGAGTCCTGGGCATGCGTGTGCTCATCGTGGCAGCCATTGCCATCACGGTAGTGCCCGCCAGCGTATGGGTCACGCAGCGTGTCGATGAAACCTACCGGGTGAGCATCGCACAGGAAGAAGCGAAGGCAAAGGCGGAAGCCGAGGAAAAAGCCGCCAAGGAAAGCAAGAGCAAAAGCAAGCAGAAACAGGAAAACAAAAGCTTCCTGGACCAGCTTGTCGATGGCGCAGCGCAGCTTGGTTCAGCTCTTTCGAGCGGCGTTCAGAGCCTGACCGACAGCGTGATCACGCAGGCAACGAACCTGATTGAGGGCGCCATTGTAATGATTGTCACCTCGTGCCTGATTCCGCTTTTAGTGCTCGCCGCATTCCTCTGGATGGGACACGCGCTGCTTGGCATCGACGTCTCCGCGCCCACCAACTTCCTGGTGCACCGTTTTAAGAAGTAGGATGTCCCAAGGCTAATAATCGTTGTCCGAGCCCGGGTGCTACAAAGGCGGCGTCCGGGTTCTTTTACGACGAATAGTCCGCTCGATGCCGCATACCGCACGGTACAATCGGTTCCATGAAACCTATCGCGCACATTCATACCGACCTGCCGCAGAAATTTGGCATTCCTCGCAACAGCTTCTTGGCACCGCACCTGAAGGGGTCGATTGTTTTTGAACCCGAGTTTGCGCTGGATGCAGCCATAGCGGGACTCGAGAGCTTTAGCCACCTGTGGCTTATCTGGCAGTTTGAGAACGGCACGCCCGGAGGTACTGCCAAAGACATCGCCGCCGATAGCGCAACCGCAAACAAGGCAGGCACCAACGACAACTGGTCGCCAACGGTACGACCGCCACGCCTAGGCGGCACCGAGCGCGTAGGCGTTTTTGCCACACGCAGCCCCTTTAGGCCCAATCCGATAGGTCTCACCTGCGTGAAAATCGATAGCATTGAGCACAGCGAGGCCGGGCCCATCATCCACGTGCTTGGCGCAGACCTGCGCGACGGGACGCCGATTCTCGACATCAAACCCTACATTCCCTTTGCCGATTGCCACGAGGATGCCAGTGGCGGCTGGATCGAAGACGCCCCGTGGCAGGAGCTGGAAGTCGAGTTTCCCAAAGAACTGCAGCAGCGCGTCGAGCCCGAAAAACTCCCGGGACTCGTAGAAGTCCTGCGACAAGACCCACGCCGCGCCGGCAGCAAGCACGAGCCGGAACGCATCTATCATTTGGCTTACGCCGGATACGACGTGGCGTTTACCGTGGATGGAACGCGTCTTGCGGTGATTGAGATACAGACATCGGCCTAAAGAAGCGCTGCAGCATAGAAAAAACAAAGCACCGATGGTCTTGCCAAAAATCGGCGCCAGCGCAGCAGTTAGCAGTGCCCGATAGATATCTGATCGCAGAGGCTCAAGCTTCATATGGGGGAACTTCTTTTCCGATACAGCCGACTTCCGACACGCCAAATCAGATTGATGATCGCGCCCACAAGAAAAAGAAACAGATACTCAACCAGAATGTCTGCAAACGACATCTTGGCGTCCCTTTCGACGGGAAGCTATTAAAGCGGTTCCATTCTCGCGCGCCGTGTGGACATGCCTTTTCCAAGTGGTATCCCAGAAAGCCAAGCAGCGACCTTGAATGCTCGCTATAAAAAAGGGCCGCCGTTTCCGGTGGCTCCCAAATCAACATGGCCAGTAAGAATCGAGCGGAGCACCTCTCGGCAAAGCATGTTCGTCTAAAGAAGTATTTCTACGTCATGCGCTCCCTCTTGGCAGCACGATGGGTAGCCGAGCTGCAAACGGCACCTCCCGTGCCGTTTGCGAAGCTCGTCGACGCTCAACTCGAACCCGCTATGAAGTCTCTTTTTAATGAGCTCATCCAACGGAAGGTCAACATCTCCGAGAGCGATCTTATGCCCCGCGTCGCGGAATTCGATGCGTGAATCGAACAGACGTATCAGGAGGTTGCAGCGGCGATCCCCAACGTCCCATCCTTCAACAATCCGGGCTGGGACGCTTATGACCGGGTCTTCCTCGATATCCTAGGCATATCCAGCTAGAGAACGCGAATCTGCCGCTATTCCTCAAAATTAAAAAAATTCAGTTTTGAGGAATAGCTGTCGCCCACTACGCCTCGCCGGCCAACCATCTCGCCAGGTCCACAATCTGCACCCCGTCACGGTCCGTTGTCTCGTGATGCGTGCGAGCCAGAATCATCTTGGGATACGCGTCGCCTATCTTAAGAAGCGGTGAAATCTCCCTCTCAAACGTCTTTTCCGAGCTGATATCGTCACTAACTTGGATATAAAGCTTCTCGCTGCGTTTAATAGCTACAAAATCAATTTCCTTCTTATAGAGAACGCCAACGTATACCTCGTATCCGCGACGCAACAGTTCGATAGCTACCATGTTCTCGTACACGCGTCCCCAGTCCATATCGCGCGTGCCGAGCAGCGCATACTTAAACGCATGGTCTGCCAGATAATACTTCTCACCGCTCTTGAGGTACTTCTTGCCACGAATGTCGTACCGGCGCACCTTATAGAAAGCGAACGCGTCGCACAGATACCCCATGTACGTGCCGACCGTCTTATTTGTGATCTTTAGCCCGTCCGCATTCAAAGTATCCGTAATGTTGCGGGCCGACGTGATGTTGGAGATATTGTCCATCATGTAATCGGCAATACACAGCAACGCCGATTCGTTTCTCACGCTGTGGCGCTGCACGATATCTCGCACGATTAGCGTCTTAAAAACGTCGGAGAGATACTGGTAGCGCTGCTCCTGCGTGCGATAGGGATAGGAGCCGGACATACCGCCAATATGAACGTACTCGTCAAAGCCACGGTCGGCCTCGCCGCCATCGTTATAAAGGCGATATTCCTCAAACGAGAACGGGAAGACCTCGATTTCGAACGTGCGCCCCGTGAAGAGCGTCGACAGGTCACTCGACGGCAAGAAGGCGTTCGACCCGGCAATGAATATGTCATACTGCTCCGATGCGTGGAGACTATTGATTGCTCGTTCGAAACCCGCGCACATCTGAACCTCATCGATAAGTAAGAAGTTCTGGGCGCCTTCCCTCCGGTGTTCTTTTACATAAGCGAACAGCTCATGATACTCAAGCAGTCCCTCGAACTCATCGAGGTTGTAGTTGATGTGAATCACGTTCGAGTTTGGCAGAGTGGCCTCTATAAAATCGCGGAGGGATTCGAGCAATTTCGATTTTCCGCTACGGCGAATGCCTGTAATGACCTTGATATCCGGTACGCCGATAAGGCTCGTCAAGGTATCCATATACGACGCTCTATTGATGAGTTTCATCGGCATCCTCCTTCGGACAACTACCGCTATTCCTCAAAATTAAAAATTTTTTAGTTTTGAGGAATAGCCTCGTTGCAAATATACCCTGTTGGGGGATGTTTCGTCTCAAGCCTATTCCCCAAAAACGAAAATTATTCAGTTTTGAGGAATAGAGCGGAGCTGGTAGTCTCAGCTCCTTGACGCCGCTGCGTCTCGAGCGGAGATGAAGCAGTTCCGGCCAATCGGCAACAAAAACCCGGAAGCCGCTAGACTTCCGGGCTACAAAATTCTTGGTCGCGGACCAGGATTTGAACCTACGACCTCCAAGATGAAAAGATAGACACAGTGGCGAATCGAAACGTTCTGCGCAGCAACTAGCTCGCGGCCCACGCTCTATGCCAATGTCCTCGGAAAACCAAATGAATGGCCTCCAAGTTATAGGTTTTCATCCACCGCTCCCTCAATCGATGCCTCGGCATTGTTGTAGAGTCTCTCGCCGACAAATGAACGTAACAGAAGTTCGCGGCGTTCATTGAGGTCCTTCAGCTCGCAAGGAAATACGAACAGCATCACGTTTTGATGGTACTTGTAGTCGGCATAGACATCGGGGTCGCCCAAACGCGTAGGTATGGACACGATATCGTCCGACATATGCTCGCTTGAGCCTACGTAAATACCCAGATAATCACTGTAGTTCTTATCGTGGTCGCCCTTTTGATACTTTGCGATAAGGTAGCAGCCAGGCATATCGAAACCATTAAAGGCCGCATCGGCAGCTTTGCCCTGCTGGCAGACAAACTTGTGCAGAGGCATCACCGTCGAAGCGCCTTCGAAAATCGACTGCCTTGCGGCATTAATCTTCTTTCGAGCCTCGGCGGCTTCTCTTGAATTCTGGAACGCTTTTGCGGCACCGCCCAGTGCGCCAACTGCCGCGCCAACGCCATCGGCCGCCGCACCGAATCCCTTGCCAATACCATCAGCGACAACACGTGCGCCGTTAGCAGCGCCATCAGCTGCATCCTTTACGACACCACCGACGGCATCAACATCGACACCAAGTTGCTTTGCGCCTTCAATGACGTCAGCAGCCGCAACCAGAACCTCCGCCGCAAGACCCACTGTTTTTTTACAGCTTTCAAATTGACGGCCATATGGTCTTCCTTCCCTTGAAAAACGAACTGCCTACCCTGCAGCAACCGACGCGCTGCTCCCAGCCGCACGCATGGGCCATCGTCCCATCATAAGAGAAAAACGCACCTAAAAAGGGTCGTTATTTGGATAGCAGACGCAGGCCGCCCCATATTCGCCACCCTTCTCCTTAGTCGTTGACGGTCCGTTGACGATGAGGCCAAGGACATCATAGGCGGTCTTCGTACAGCAACTCCTTTGTTGCTATTCAGACATCACCATTTTAGCTAAGGACCGCTAGGGCTCCTCCTAATTGGAGCTTATCGGTCGATAAGCCGAACCGACCGGCCTGTGATTATCAATGGTTTATCTGCTTCGCACATTTAATTGAGTCAGGATCCGCCGGCGATTCGCCCGCAAGGGAAACCAATAAAATCAGAACCACCCCTAAAAGGGGTGGTTTGCTCTTAGGGTGTAACCCTCGGGTCGCTGGCCCG
>SKER01000973.1_pt1 | contig 27054 bp, 38 predicted proteins | sample 4826961 | NCBI WGS metagenome assembly SKER01 (sample SAMN11008804, study PRJNA524170) | human gut metagenome | biome: Human fecal sample; material: Feces; isolation source: fecal sample from pouch patient p47 | host: Homo sapiens | place: Israel: Tel-Aviv | collected 2016-11-16 | reverse complement strand
CGGTCCTTTCTGGATGATCTGTTACCATGGTCACCAAATCTGCCGGACGGGATTCAAAAAAACTGATTATCAGGGCTGCCGTGAGGCAGCTCTTAATTTTTCAAGGTACTTGCTATTGAGCGTTTACCTAGGATCTGTGAAATGCCAGCATTTCACTATAATTATGGGGGTAACGTATGAACACACAAAGACGTACTGCTGACGAACAGTATCAGCTGATTATGGAATGCCGCAACAGCGGTCTCAGTGATTATCAATGGTGTACAGAGCATGACATCAATCCCGGCACTTTTTATAACTGGGTAAAAAGGCTTCGAAAGAAAGCATGCTATGATATCCCACCGGCTAATGGACGGGAAACTTATAGAGCCACACCCAAACAGGAGGTGGTAAAACTGGAAGTAATACCTGATGTTCCTACAGTTATGGATTCTAAGTCATTAGAAACTATTCGGACTGACCGAAGGTTTTCATCATCCATCGAGATTCAATCAGGTACTGTTTCTATTAGGATTTCAAATGATGTCGATCCAATGCTCCTGTCACAGATCATTCGATGTATGGCAGGAAATGTATGTTAGGCGACATCACTGTCGCAGATGAGATCTACGTGATCTGTGGCTATACAGATATGAGGAAATCCATAGACGGATTATGTGCCCTGATCCAGGATCAGTTAAAGATGGATCCCGGTAAAAACAGAGCCATCTACCTGTTCTGCGGCAAACGTAATGATCGTATAAAAGTGCTCCTCCATGAAAGCGATGGTTATGTACTTTTATATAAAAGGCTGGATGCCGGCGTCGGAAAATACCGGTGGCCACGCAACCGCAAAGAAGTAAAACCTATCACCTGGAGACAGTTCGACTGGCTCATGTCAGGACTTGAAATCGAGCAGCCGAAGGCTATCAAAAGTGCCTGAAATGCTTGATTTTACAGGACTTTTCGCATGTTTTATGGTATAATAGATCCATAGAAAAGGAGCGAAAAACCATGTCTTCAGGAGCAAACGAGATCCGGCTCTTAGAGCTTAAGGATACTATTTCACAACTGAATACAACAATCAGCACTCAGAACGAGCTCATTCGTTCCATGCAGAAGATGCTGCAGGAGCGTGATGCAAAAGACAGAGAAAAGGATAAGCTTATCGCAAATCTTCAGGCTCAGCTGGACTATCTGAAGACAAAACTTTTTGGCTCCACCAGCGAGATACGTCATGACCAGATGCCAGGACAGATGAATCTGTTCCAGCTTCAGGATGAAGACGAACCTGCTCCTGTTGAATTGGAAGTTGAGTATATCGAAGTAAAGGCTCACACAAAGACCCGTAAGCCAAAGGCAACCTATGATGAAGTCTTTGCTGATCTTCCAACAGAGAAAGTCTATGTTGATACTCTTACCGAGGAGCAGAAAACCTGTATCGAGTGTGGTGCAAAAATGGTTCCGATCGGTCATGAATTGATCCGGACTGAGCTGCGATACACAGAACCAAAGCTGGAACGTATCGATTATTATGCGACCACATATGAATGCCCAAAGTGCAAGGAAACGGAAGATCCTCAGTTCATCAAGGATGAAGGTAAACCTGCACTGATCCCGGGAAGTTATGTATCCTCAGGTCTAGCAGCACATGTGATGTATTTTAAGTATGTCATGTCCATGCCGCTTTACCGACAGGAAAAAGACTTCGAACATCTGGGGGTGAGGATCAGCCGAACAACTATGGCAGGCTGGATCATCTACTGTGCGGAGAATTATTTCCAACCGATGTATGCGTATCTGCATCGAAAACTCCTAAAACGCAGATACCTGATGGCAGACGAAACACCAATCCAGGTTCTGAAGGAAGAAGGTCGCAGGCCACAGAGCAAATCTTATGTCTGGCTGATGCGCAGTGGCGAGGATGGAGATATTCCCATCATCCTGTATAACTATACTCCGACCAGAGCCGGCAGAAATGCTGCTGAATTTCTTGCAGGTGCAGCACCGGGCTACTATCTTATGGTAGATGGCTACAAAGGATACAACAAAGTGCCGGAAGCACAGCGTTGCTGTTGTTGGGCGCACATAAGACGCTACTGGCTCCGAGCTATTCCCAAAGGACATGAAAAGGATTATACCCATCCAGCTGTTCAGGGATTCCTATACTGTAATAAGTTGTTTGAATACGAGCGTTCCTATCGTGAGAAGGGACTATCTCTGAAACAGACTTACAACCGCCGTCTGAAGGATCAAAAACCTGTCATAGAGGCTTTTTTGTCGTGGCTTGATCAGCTGCATCCAGAATCAGGAGACCGTATCATCCAGGCAATCAACTATACCAATGGCTGTCGTCCGTTTATGATGAACTATCTGAAAGACGGTGCCTGCAGTCTTAGCAATAATCTCAGCGAGAACAGTATCCGTCCATTGGTAGTAGGCCGTAAGAACTGGCTCTTCAGTGATACGCCTGCTGGGGCGGATGCCAGTATGAAGGTCTATTCTATGATAGAAACGGCAAAGGCCAATGAACTCGACCCGCATAAGTATTTGAGCTTCCTTTTGGAGCATCGTCCAAGTGCTGAAATGTCAGACGATGAATTAGAGCGGTTTGCCCCATGGAGCAATCTGGCTCAGGAAACCTGCAAATAAAATGGAGTAAAATACTCGCATGTCTGGCATCCTAGCGCAGGGTGCCAGATTTCATTTATTGGGTATGCCCCGAAACTATGCGCTTACGTTAAGCCGGAGCGGCGAGCGAGTACACCTTCATAAGAATTATCTAATGGGTGTTTCTCATAGTATTCTTCTAGATAAGCTGTAACAGAGGATTTCTCGACGAGCCCCATATTCTCGAGGAGACGCTGATACGCAAAAAATCCTAAATTCCTACCCTTTTGTGTGGGGACAAAGCTTTGCTCTGCAAATATAATATTAGATGAGAATCGATGCCGCATAATGCAGATATGGCGTAAATTCTGAAATTTGAACGTTTACTGACTTACATAGGAGGTATAGACACATGAAGAAAAGTTTATTAGGGATTTTAGCAGTACTCATGGTGTTCGCCCTGGCTCTTACGGGCTGCGGGCAACAAGGCGAGCAGAACGTGGGAGCAACCGGTTCTGAAAGTCAAAACGGCACTACTGCCGTCGATGACGGCAAGAACGAAGGCGAGGTTACGGCCGAGCCGGAGGAACCAGCGGATGAGGCGGATAATCGAAGACCTGAGATGAGAGACGGCAAGTATGTCTACGAAGTCGACGGAACTGAGATTCTCTGCAAGACAAACATTTGGGACTACATTGATGGAGATGTCTGGCATAGAACTGAGATGTTTGAAGCTCTCGGGTATGAGAGAGACGATAGTATCAGAGTTGCGAGATCGCCTGGTTTCTTTCGTTATGTCGAAGATAGCGAATTCGGCAAGTCGCAATTTACTGCATTTGTTACCTCGCCTACGAACACGAATAGTGAAGATTTCATAGAGTATCGATATTTGAATGAGCTCCATGTCGGTTCATATGGCCATGGTATTGAAGTGTATGTTCGTTGCCAACAAGATACTTTTGCAACGGAAAAGGAGGATGGACCAAGAACACCGATTGATATAATTGTATTGACAGCATATCTTCTTGAACAATGCCAAAATGATGTTAATGAATCGTATCTCGATGATGTTTTTTTGAACGCCGATGATGGTTTTTTGAGGATTTACGAGTAATATTCCTGATCAGAAAAGTGGAGGCCGCTTTGCGACCTCCCTTTTTATGCGGTTACGAAATACGCTTTCTTTATGTCTGTATAGTAATTTAACTTGCATGAAATAAAGTTTTCGAAATCTATATACTTAGTATCTTTTATCTGGATTTTTTCTGCTTTTGGCTCTACGTAGTTTAGTGGATAATATCCATCTGGATTATAATTTGCGATAAAGGTTAGATAATTAATCGTATCAATTGTTGCAATTACATTCTCTTTCGTTAGACCAGTTTTTCGAGCTAAGATTCCTTCGAATGAATTATCTAGTGGATGTTTTTCGTAGTAGTCCTCGAGGAATGCAGTGACGGATGATTTTTCGACTAGACCCATATTTTCGAGGAGGCGCCGATCCTCGATAAAGCGCTGATACGCAAAAATCCTAAATTCCTACCCTTTTGTGTGGGGACAAAGCTTTGCTCTGCAAATATAATATTAGATGAGAATCAATGCCGCATAATGCAGATATGGCGTAAATTCTTAAATTTGAACGTTTACTGACTTACATAGGAGGTATAGACACATGAAGAAAAGTTTATTAGGGATTTTAGCAGTACTCATGGTGTTCGCCCTGGCTCTTACGGGCTGCGGGCAGCAAGGTGAGCAGAACGCGGGAGCAACCGGTTCTGAAAGCCAAAACGAAGCTATCGATAATGGCAATAGTTCTGCTGATGAGATCGTGGAGACTGAGCCAGAAAATGGAGGCGAATCGCCTAACGATAACACGTCTTCAAACAAGTCGCCCACGCAAGATGCTGACGGTAACTATATCTATACGATTACCGTTGACGGCGTTCAGACCGAAGTTAAGACTTGCATAAATGTCTGGAATTATATTACGGACGATACGCCGTATAATCGAGTGGATTTGCCTGGAATGGCCGAGAGCCTTGGCTGGCGTAGCACCGGCAGCACCGGAGTGACAGGTCTCGGGCTCCGTTTTGATCGGGAAGACGGTATCATAGTGGTGCTTGCCGGAACCTATGACAGTGATGATTATAACTTACCTACCGGTGAGAGAAGAATGTATGATTTATCCATTGGTAGTGTGATTGATGGGTTACCGGTTATGTTTGATGCCGGCGATGAAGAGCTGAGCTGTGGAGATCTCGTGTTTAGTAAAAGTGTAATATCGGGAGATCCCTTCCTGGTTGGGGATGAGAATATATACGTCTCCTTTGACCAGATTGTAGTCTTTGCCTGTTTCGTGGACTTTTACCGGGATACCCAAGTTCCATTGTTTAGAACACCCGACGCATTACTTGTGAATGTTCCTTAAGTTTAGCTCATTCAATAAAAATGCCGTGCTTTATTGGTACGGCATTTTTCAATCGCGCAATTGCGATACTCGTTTATAAAAATCGTTATCCCTACCCTTTTGTGTGGGGCGGATTTGATCTTCCATGCTATAATATACTTATCCTGTTCTAACTGTATCCATCGGCTGGAACTATCTTTTGTAAGGGGGGATAAAATGAGCGAACATAAAAAATCCATCATTCGGCTTTTTGCAGCGGCAGTGCTGTTGTTTACTGTTTCTGCATACCGGCAGCTTAGCATACGATATTGGTCGGAAGATTTTCTGCGGCCATATCTTGTCTGGGCGGTCTATATGCTACTCCTCTTTGGCTGGCAATATACCATTACAACAAAAATCATGCAGAAATCCATGCGCGGCCACCTGACTGCGCAGAATGTCGTCAGTATCCTGTATTTGACTGTTCGCTTTATTCAGGATGCTTTCCTCTATGTTAATATTCCATGGATGCGCTTTACCGGATACTTCATCAATATCGCGGCTATTTTCATCCCACTGTTCGGTCTTTACGGCTCATTCTATCTCGGCAGGCCCGAGAATTACCGAATCAGCAGAAAATGGTATCTGCTCCTGATCCCGGCTTGTTTTCTGAGTGTGACAGCATTGAACGATAATCTGTATCATTTTTTCTATTATATCGTGCCAAATGAGCCACAGCCGAATTTATACTTTCATCCATACATCGGCACATACATCGTCCATATATGGGCGCTTAGTATGATTGCATATCAGGTATATTTCATTTATCAGCGAAATGGTACGACAAAGTCAGACCCGCTTTACAGAAAGCTGATTCCCTTCTACGAGCCGATTTTACTGTTTTTGTTCAGTATTCCTTATGCCGCGACGGCCTATGTGGCGCGGTTTGAGCTTGTAGAATATTCGGCGGGACTGATTTTTATTCTTGTGCTTTGCTGGCAGCTTTATATCCTGACCGGACTGATTCCGGTAAACACGCAGTACGAGGAAGTGTTCCGGCGATCTACGGTGGCAATGCAAATTCTTTCACCGAACGATGAGCGGATTGCAGTATCGGAAAATGCGGCGGAAATCACGCCTGCTATGCTGGAAGCTCTAAAGCAAAATCAGCATTTTTCTGCTACGGAAGATATTACCATGAACCTGCACCAAATCCCGGGCGGGTATATGGTCTGGCAAACCGATCTCTCGCAGATCAATCAGGCTTTACGAGAGCTTCAGAGACTGAATGCGGAATTGGAAGAAGAACAAGATCTGCTGGCACAGGAAATTCGAATTCAATCGGATGAGACAAGTATTCAGGCACGCAATGATATTTACGATAGCCTATCCTCGGATGTGGCCGAACAGCTTACTCTGTTGACAGAACTTTTATCGGAATCCTTTTCGACGGACGACTGGAACCGCATCTGTCTGATTGGCACCTATATCAAGCGGTTCTGTAACTTGCGGCTCACTTATCAGGAGCAACAGACGATTCCGATGGGTGATTTAGCCATCAGCTTGCAGGATATTGCGAAATGTATGAAGAATCTTGGAATCAGGACAAGCTTGGATTTTTGTCCCATATCGAATTTAGGGCCAGAGCTGATTCTTCTCATCACGAAAACTTTGGAAGAGATTTTAGAGGAGGCAGATTTTCGTCTGACTTCTGTGGCAATCCAAATCAGCGATACGGTTTGCTTTGAGATTACCGGTACAGATCACGAGTTTGTTTCCCGTTCTTTAGAAGGCGGATATAGCCTTCAGACAGAGAAAATTCCGGCAGGCTATCGGCTTCTACTTTTGAAAGAAGGAGAGGTGGGGCAGTCATGAAAAAGAAAACATCAGCCAAAATGATCAAAAAGGCAATTGACTCTTATCCCGGCGGCATCTGTTTCTCTGCGCTGGACGGGCGGGTCATTCTTGTTAATGAGAAAATGAATCAGCTGATGCTGGAGCTGACCGGACATACAATTCTGAACGCAAAGGCGGCATGGGAGAAACTCACAAACTTTGCTAATAACGGCAAGGCGGAAAAGCTAACCCAATCCTGGCTGCCAAAAGATACGAACAATGAAAATGAAAGCACCCACCAACAGTTGTTCTTCCGCTTCTCCGACAGCTCGGTCTGGCGTTTTGAACTGAGATTTCTTGATTCCGATACCGTTCAGATTGAAGCGGCGGAAATTACAGAACTCTACCGACTCAGCGAAGAACTGTACGAGAACACCATTCGGCTGCAGGATATGCAAAAGCGTCAGAAAGCCTTGCTGGACAGTATCGTGGAAATCAATTTGAATAAAGAGATTCTTGCCGCGAAAATGCATATCCATGATGAGCTGGGGCATTGTTTGCTGGCCACCACTAAGGCGATTACGGAAGACCGTCTGGCTGAGAATGCCGACACACTGCGGAAAAGCTGGAACAGTACCATTCAGGATTTTTCCAATATTTCTACCGTGTGGACGGTTCCCGATTCCTCTCTGCAGTCTGAACTGATGCAGGTTGCGGAGCTGATTGGCTGTAAGGTTACCTTCCTTGGAGAACAGCCCAAAAGCCGCAAGGCATTGCAATTACTATATGCCGCCGTTCGAGAGGCACTCACCAATGCGGTACGCCATGCGGATGCTACGGAACTGACGGTAAAGATAAAACAAGACAAGCAAAGGTATCATATAGAGATATCCGACAACGGCGGCGTATCTGTTTCAAGTATTACCGAGGGTAATGGCCTCAGCGCATTGCGTCAGCGGCTGGAGCAGGAAGGAGCTACCCTGAAGGTACTCTGCGACAACAGTGTTTCCCTGCTTGTGGATATTCCCTTTGATTTTGACGAAGTCCAGAAAGGAGGACGGAAATGATACAAGTTTTAGTAGTAGAAGATTCCAGGATTACCCGGGACGCCATCGAGAGCCAGATTGCCAAATCAGAAAGATATGTCCTGTACGCCTCCATAGAAAATGCAGCCAATGCAGAAATTGCCTGTCTGCGTGGAAGTGTCGATTTAATCTTGATGGATGTATGTACGGCTGACGAAGAATCCGGCCTGAAAGCTGCAGCAAAGATCAAGCAGTATAATCCAAAAATCAAGATTATCATTATGACCTCCATGCCGGAACATTCCTTTATTCAAAAGGCAAAGACATGCGGCTGTAATGGCTTTTGGTATAAGGAATATGGCAGCACTGCCTTGATGGAGGTTTGCGACCGGGTGATGAATGGTGAATATGTTTATCCCGAGGATACGCCGGTGATTCGCATTGGATACAGCAACAGCGCTGAGTTTACCAGTCGGGAATTTGATATTATTCGGGAGCTGGCGCAAGGCAGAAAATACGAAGAGATTGCGGCAGATCTGGATATTACGCTAAATACAGTCAAGTACCACATCAAGAATATCTTGCAGAAAACGGGTTACCAGAACACCTTGCAGCTTGTGGCTGAGGTGGTAGAAAAAAGATTGATTTTACCGAAGTATTAATTAAGAATCCGCTGGACTTCCTGCAATATATGCCGTAAGCTATACTTCTAAAAAGGAAAGGTGGGGTTTATTATGGTTTGTACTTATGAGGAATATTTGAAGCGGCCAAAAGCTATTACGTTTGCAAAAATGCAAACTATCCATACGGAAATGATTGCCGAGATTGGCACAGATGTGGATGCGCTGGAGCTATATGACGAGTTAATAAAGATTGCGACTCGCTATGCTACAATCCGGGCAAATTGGCTACTGCTTAGCCGCGAGGAGAAAAACGAGCAAGACTCCGGCAGGACTTCTTGCCACAACTCCGTGATAATACATTTCAATATGCTCGCCAGATACTTAAAGCAACAAGGCAAAACCGCCGCATGGCGCGACGAACTTGGCTACGAAGAAGATGATCCGTATAACCGCAAAGCCATCGGAGACTTCGCCTGCTATTTGGTTTTCGTGAATGGAGTAAATGCAAGATAATTTTTAGACCGTCGAGTTAACCTCAGCGGTCTATTTATTTGTTTGAGTACGTTTCGCTTGATTCCATCTAACGATGAGATGGAAAATTTTTTTAAGGTGTTATAATATTTTTATCAACAAGTTATATAGGATAAAAATTCAATCATGGCAGGCGACCCACTCAAAAAAGGACGTTATACTAACTTTGGTAACAAAATAGGAAGGTATTATCAACTCGGGTGTAGAAAAGCGTACTATTTGTATGAAGGAGCAGTTCCTCTCGAGTGAAACCTATCAAAAAGGTTTTGTCCTTACGAACCGCCCAATTTACCGCAAGAAAACCACTGATGAAGAAATTGATACGACCTTCAATAAAATTATTAAGGCCAGTAATTATAATCTCCACTCTACTGGCATTTCAGATAAGGATCAAAACAGATATACTGCTTCAATGGCAACGGATACTATTCGTATTGATAAAAAGTCGTTCTCAGAGGAAATCATTCGCAAAGCTTTAATGGCTGCCGAAAATGATTTTTTCCGCTTCGAGAATATCAGGAAACATATCGTTGGGTTAGATAGTATTGATACTCTCATAAAAGAATATTTGCCGAAATTCGAAATCAAATATACCTATGAAAAAGGAAAGGATATTTATAGTCTAACCCCACAAGAAAAACTTCAGTTATTAGTCGGTACAATTCTACCGGAAGTACGAAAGAAAATTGATCTTGGAATGCCAATGATAATTGGTGACCGCGAATTTAGACCTCGTCCGCTTCGTGAGATTTTTGAAGTTGAAAAATCTATCTATTTAACATCATTTCCAACCATAGACCCTATTACCGGAAAGAAAACCTTTATTACAAATGATGAGCGCTCAAAATCTCAGAGCGAGAACGACAAGCCAAATTTAAGGTACGATATCAAGCATGCAGAATGGTATGCCTATGACGAAAATTATGGCACTAGCGAAGAAAAACGTTTTGTAAAATGGATAGGCGGCCAAATTGGCAAGCTTAGAGAAAAATATAAAGATGCAGAAATTTACGTCATTCGCAACGAACTTGATTACTGTTTCTATAATCCAGAAGATGGCCGACGTTTCTTCCCTGATTATTTGATGATTATTAATGACTACATTAACCACGCAATGTATTATCAATGTATTATCGAGCCGAAAGGCGGACACATCCTAGAGCATGACCAATGGAAAGAGGATGCTCTTTTAGATATTCACGAGAACTCAGGAGTTTCTTATAATTCTACTAGGAAAGATACAAAAGCAGATATTGAGTTTATGGAAAAAATAGAAGCTCAAGGTTACCAGGAAGTGAAGAATATCGGACTTGTATTTTTCAATTCAGACTCAGAAGAGAACCTGTTTAAATTCGTCAACGATTTTGAAAGGAAACTTTTATAAAATAGTACAGAATAGTGTTTTTGCAGCCAACCTTTCTTACGATATTTTAAACGTTATCCAGTTTAAAGTTTTAGTAATATTTCTACTCCGATTTTTGGCTTGTCCGCTTCGCCTTTCAACTCGCAGTGCTCTGTTTACGTAAAACGATTATAAGGATTCACTCTGATCTAATAAAACGGCGACTATCAAACTTTAGTACCGCGCTCCTAGATTAATGATAAAATTAGCGCAATTTCTTATTTTCTCACGGCTTCTACTCTACATACAACCGCAAGGCAGGGCTGTGAGATTTTTGTCTAAAATTGGTGCAAAGTTTCACTTTAAATATAGGCTGAAAAAACTGGTGCATATAGATATACCGTACAGGCACGTCTGACATAATTGGTGCATACGTTTTTCGTATATCACGCAAAAGAGTTAAGCGAAAAAGCAAGCCGTGCGAAAGTTTTTCTTGTATCAAGGGTGACGTCATAAGACAGAGATTTGCCGCCACCTTCCTTCAGATTCCACCTCGCGATGGACACCCTTGGTCTTGGCTGTATCCTTCCCACTACTAGGGCGGATTGGGGACTTTCACCCGTTAGAAACGTGCGCCGCAAGGCGCACATAAAAAACCCTGTTGCTCACGCACCAGGGTTTTGGTTTATCCATCCGTATTTAACAAAAGATTAGGCTTCTATTCAACTTCTGAAAACTCATCTTTTCCGACATTACATAATGGGCATTCAAAATCTTCCGGAACATCTTCCCATTTTGTTCCTGGTGCAATACCACCTTCCGGGTATCCAACCTCCTCGTCATACTCCCATCCGCAAACATCACATACATATTTCATTATTGAATCCTCCTTTTAAAATATTGTTCATTCACAGCTATTTTGCTTTTGTATCCTTATTACTCTATAGTATTCGTATGTACAAAGTTTATTTTAACATTTCCATAATCCATGTAAATTGCAGTATGCATATACTTCCTCCACCTGCTCTCCGTCACAAAGACAGAAATCTGCAACCGGCTCCTGTCTTGGATTTAACTGTTTTCTATAAATGCCCTGATTGGTATTTAATGTAATCCATTCAATAAAGTGTTCTTCAAGCATTGGATGTTTGATTTCTCCAACAACAACATGAACCAGATTACCGTCTAGTGTATATACCGGTACATGCTTCTCGACAGCAGCATCTGTCACTCCGGCTTTCAGTTCCGGCATCAGCTCTCCACAACAAATTACAGGTACACCTTTGTCTTTACCTTTTCAACAATGTTTCCACAATGCTTACATACATAATATTTTACTTCCATGTCTATTCTCCCTTAATAATTCTCTGCACGTACTTCAAAATAACTCTGCGGATGATTGCATACCGGGCATACCTCTGGAGCCTTTGTTCCGACTACAATATGTCCACAGTTACGGCATTCCCATACCTTCACTTCGCTCTTCTCAAACACCTGAGCAGTTTCAATGTTCTTAAGAAGTGCACGATATCTCTCCTCATGGTGCTTTTCAATTTCTCCTACTGCTCTAAATTTTGCTGCAAGCTCAGGGAAACCTTCTTCCTCTGCTGTTTTAGCAAAGCCATCATACATATCTGTCCACTCGTAGTTCTCTCCTTCTGCAGCAGCAGCTAAGTTTTCTTTTGTATCACCAATTCCTGCTAATTCCTTGAACCACATCTTTGCATGTTCTTTCTCATTATCTGCAGTCTTTAAAAACAATGCTGACATCTGCTCATAACCTTCCTTTTTCGCTACAGAAGCAAAATAGGTATACTTATTTCTTGCCTGTGATTCCCCTGCAAATGCCTCCTGTAAATTCTTCTCTGTCTGTGTTCCTGCATATTTGTTTGCTGCCATCTCTTTTACCTCCGTTTTCTTTACTACTTTTTCAAAATCTGATGCCGGGTGCTTGCACAAAGGACATATAAAGTCATCTGGTAATTCCTCGCCTACATATTCATATCCGCAAATTCTGCAACGCCATATTGTCTGACTGTCCTCTGTTTTTCCAACCTCCTGTGGCTTAGGCTTAATATTATTCTGATAATAATCATATGTTACTGAAGGAACATTGCTTAAAACTTCCATATCGGTTATCTCACCAATAAACATCGTATGTGAACCCAAGTCCTCTGTTTTAGTAACTGTCACAGAAATGTATGCATTTGTACCTTCTGTAATATAATAAATACCATTTGTGCCCCTGGCACACTGCTCAAATGCTTCAAACTTATTGGTATCTCTTCCTGATTGGAAGCCAAAATGTTTGAACAATTCAAATTGTGCCTTCTGACTTAAGACTGATACAGTAAATTTTCCGGTTCTTTGAATCATATCATGCGTATAATTTGCCTTATTTACACAGATACTTAACTGGTTTGGTTCCGAAGCTGCCTGAATGGCTGTATTAATGATGCATCCGTTATCTTTTTCTGCTTCTTTAGCGGTCAATATAAACAGTCCATAACTCAACTTATACATTGCTTTCCTATCCATGCTGTTCCTCCTTTACCTTCTCCCTGCATTTCGGGCAAATGACTTTAAATGAAATATCATAATCCACAAATTCAATTCCATGAGTGTTATGAATTCTTTCCAGCAAATCCGGTATTTGATCCATATCCACATCAAAAATTTCACCGCACTTTATACATCTTACATGGTAATGATTTTTCAATATAAAATCAAATCGGTTCGGTCCATCCGGAACTTCAACCTTTTTTAATGCACCTTCCTCTACCAATATATCAAGATTTCTATATACAGTTCCTTTTCCAATTGTTGGATATGCTTCTTTTATAAATTCATACACTTCATTTGCCGTAACGTGTCTTCTCATTTCGTATACGGCATTTCTTACAAGATCTTTTTGAATGGTATTTCTCCTACTTGTCATTCGTCCTCCTTATTAGGATTAGTTCTTAATAAGGATTATATACCACTCTTATCCTGTTGTCAATAAAAATAGTAATAATTATCATTATTATAAAAACTGTCAAACTGAGTATCTTTTACCTGAATAACTATTTTATTTTGCGTTCAAATACATATTCTGAATCTGAAGATAAATCAGACCTAAACGAATATCCGAGTCTGTCAAATTTCTGAATCTCCACCGGATTTTCAATATTATTTTCCGCTATGAATCTGACCATTTCACCACGAGCCATCTTGGCATAGGTACCTTTTGTTACCAATTTATCTCCGAATAACTCACAAAATACAATCGTAATATATCTGTCCTGTGGTGTCAGATACTTTTCTATACCTTTTGAGTATTCTTTTGATGCAAGATTAATGATAATCCTACTGTCATCGATTACTGAGCGGTATAACAATTCTCCCCAGTACTCATACAGATTTTTTGCATCTCCAATTCCAACCTTTGCCTGCATTTCAAGACGATAAGGAGTCACACCATCCATTGGTTTTAAAATGCCATAAAACGCAGACAAGATTCTTAAATGATTTTGCAAATACTCAAACTGCTGGATTTCAAACACAGATGGTGCCATATATTGAAATGCAATCCCTTCATATGCTAAAACAGCCGGAGTAAGCCTGTTATAAAGATCCATATTTTCCAATCTGTTAAAGTTCTGCTCTGCAATCTTGTCATTACATTTCCAGATAGCTTTCAGTTCTTCTTTTGATTTGCTTTTCATCCAGTTTAATACTTCTGCTGTCTTATCAATATAGACAGGCAGTTCAACCGGTGCTAAGTTATCGGTATCTACAATCATCTTTTTTGCAGGTGATAAAATAATCTTCATTATGCCAATTCCTTAAGCATATTTTCAGGATCATCTGCCGCCTTGACTTTATCATTTGCCTTTATAATGATTCCCTGCTCATCAATAAGATATGTAGTTCTTACTACACCCATAGATACTTTTCCATAATTTTTCTTTTCTTTCCAGACATCATATGCTTCAATAACTTTACGCTCCGGATCTGCTAATAGCGTAAATGCCAGTCCGTATTTTTCTTCAAATCTCTTGTGAGACGCTACAGAGTCCTTGCTTACTCCGAGAATAACAGCTCCCTTCTCAGTAAACTGTGGATAACGCTCAGAAAAGCCACATGCCTGCTTCGTACATCCTGGTGTATTATCCTTTGGATAAAAATATAAGATCACTTTTTTTCCTGCATAATCGCTTAATTTATGCACTTCTCCGTTCTGATCCGGCAATTCAAAATCCGGTGCTTTTATTCCTAACTCTAACATTTACTATTCCTCCGCTTTTGTATTTTTCACCTGTTTTCTTGTTCTTTTATTACCTGAAATCATTTTATGACCAGAATAGACTGCCATAATCATGCATATCAGAGAGCCAAATGCAAAGTATTTGTGTGCTGCTTTTAACCCTTTATATCCTGTATAAAAAGTTCCAATCATTGTGATTAAAGCTACTACTGACCAATATTTATGTGCTTTCATGTAATTTCTCCATTTTTCAGTGTATTCAATTCTAATTATACGCTACCACATTCCTATGTCAATTTGATAATAAAGCATTCCTATAAAATTTTTCAGAATATCATGGTTAAAACTATGTATTGTTATCATTTAATTTTTCTTTGAAAAAATCTGACAAAAAGCTTTCTTTCAGGAGATTACTATTTAATCTCTTTTCCATCTATATATAGTTGAAATTTATCAGGATTATTGACTACATCATAGTCCTTTCCGTATTCTACAGGTCTATATTCGGCTGTCATTACCGATTCCCCATCTTCAATATCCTCTTTCCATAAATAGATGTTCATATCAAGGCTCGTCGCATATCCCCTGTCTGTGGAGAATTTTGTCGAATAAAATGAATCATCCTTGTACATCTGCAAAAGTTCTCTTGCAAAAGCTTCTTTATCCTCGATATGTCCCCGGTTAGCAACCACGGTAATATTTTCATCTCGATTTACGGAAAATGTTCCAACTACATCCGGTTCTCCTTCCTTATGACCAGATTCAGATTTCCCATAAATACTTCCTGCAGCAATTATCAAGATCACTGCTCCTGAAATCAATGCAATTATCTTTTTCTTCATATTTTTATTTTCCTTTTAGTTTTTTTACTGCGTAATTGATTACTTCTTCCGGTGTGGGCCTGTCTCCTTTAAGTGTCATTTTCTTCCATTCTTCCTGCACAGCCGGATCGGGATTATCAAATCCTGCATCTATGGCTATCTGCATTTCTCTGCGTACCTCTTCTGGTGTTGTGTTGTACTTTTCTGCAATCTTCTCATAAATAGTTTTCTCTCTCATTCATTTTCCTCCAATATATAAGTAGAATTACACCTTGTTCTATAGAACCAATTTAGCATATTTCTATTATCATGAAAAGACACTTTACAACTTAAAGCGGAATAAAAGGTCAAAAAAAGAAGAGCTACTTGCTCTTCCCAGTTTGTCATATCACTCTTCCAATAATGTGTGAATTACTTTGATGATTTTTTTCTGCTCTTTGATCGGAAGTTTTTCAATTTTTTCTGTCAGCTCATTGGTAACACCTGTAACTGAATGTGCCACAACATCAATTAAAAGAGTATCTGCTGAAACATCTAATGCATTTGCAATTGCAACAAAGGTATCCAATTTTGTAACTTTCAAGCCTCTCTCTATTACACTCACATGTGTTGGACTTAAATTTACTAATGCAGCCAGTTCCTCTTGCGTGAGATTTTTTGCTTCTCGTGCTGATTTGATTCGCTGTCCTACTGCTTTCAAATCCATCGTAACACCTCCTCCAGAACGAATAATCGTTCTGAATTTAGTATACTTGTTGATATCTTAAATATACAGAATCGCAAAACCAAGTTCTAATTCTACAGAACTATATTCAAAGTTTTTCTTTGCATTTTCGTAAAAAAGCGTTATGATTGAATCAGTTAAATCAAAGGAGGTATCAAATCATGAAATCACATAAATACTGGTCCTTAGGCGCACTTTTCTGTATGTTGGGATGCATTTATTCTGGAATCAAAAAATCTATGACTGCACATAAATACTTTGCCTATTCTTCATTGCTTTGTATGGGCATGTCCATTTATTCCGGTCACAAACTGGTTTCTCCAAAGAAGAAAAAAATCACTGAATCAAATAATAGTGAGAATAGTTAAATAAAAAATTGACCTTTATTCATCAAAGACAAAGTTGCTGGAGAATATTTTTTCTCTCCAGCAACTTTCTTTATCTTTAAGCCATTGAAACACAATACTGTCCAATCAGCTTCGTCCAACTATTATATTTATTCTTTTCACACACCTTTCGGCAAATTTCATTTTCCATCAATACACAGAACATCTTATCATAATCAAATGCCCAAACAGCACCATTCACATGGTTTTCCACTGCTTTCTGATCTATGCTTTTCAAGCGTGTGACCATTTTTTCAATTTCTCTATTTCCCAAGTTACCGATATTTTTGCAGATAAACCGAAAGAAATTCAACGTCGCATATTCGTCATGCCAATGGAACTCTTCTGGATTGTTTTTTATTTTACTGGCTCGCTGCTGTTCTTTGATTATCTGAGCAGCTACACCTTTCATCGAATCTTCGTATCTCATATTACTCACCTACTCTTCCTCCACGCCCAGTGACGGTTTAAATCTTTTATCCTTTGCCTGCGGTACCACGATCTCATAAAAATAAAATCCTAAATACCCAAGTGCCTGCTTCTTCATTTTATAAAAAGAAGTCCTGCCTATTCCTAACTCCTGCTGTACTTCCACATCTGTCTTATGATAATGACTGCAAAAACAGGAATGAAGGATCTCACTGAGCATCACACCATTCGGTGCATAGAACTTCACCAGTGTCATTCCACGATAGATCATATCTGACAAGCCATAAATGATCATCAGGTTATTCATTTCCCGATGCATCTTTGGCACATTCAGCTGATTATTGTAAATACTCAGATAGCTCAACGCATATGCCATATCTTCATTGATTTTCTCCTGGCATTCCATATCCAGTTCTTCTAACACAATCTGATTTTCCAAAATCAATTTTTGATAGCTTGTCATCAGTTCTTTAATATCAGTATAATGTCTCTCCATCGTTACTTCCAGATAATCCTGCGCATGGCTTGCCATCTGGAAGGTAATCTCTTTCATTGATTTAATTGCATAATCTCTGTCTGTCATCAGTTTCAAAATCTCCTTATCATCATCACACTAACTGGCGGTCTTTCAGACCAGTTCGCTTTCCCCATGATTTTGATGGGAAGCAATTACTTACTACAATTTGCAGAAGCGGATATCCAAAAGGCATTGTGGGAGCTGCCTTTGCTGACCGGAATCCCTCTTCTTATGTAATACCTGCAGGAATATAAAGGGAAAGTGACTATCCCTGCCGGTTAATAACCCAAATAATATCGTCTATACCTATCTCTCCTTATGCTGTTTTTCTCTCCATAAACCATTTATCCACTTCATAAAATAAATGGCTTTCCTGCCCCTGTATCATACAGGTGTACATCATTCCTACACCGCCTGCCTTTCTGCTGGCACATCGCTCGATTTTCAAAATTCTGTCAATGCTATACTTTCTTCCATCCTCCCATGTAAAAAATATGGGAACCAGCTGTCCGTCTTTCCGAAACTCTGCTACTACATCTACATATACTTTGTTCATGCCGACACCTCACTATAAAATCTCAATCGCTCTTGGCGATGCCGGGATTCTGCGGATATATCCATTTAACTCCAACTGCTTGATTCTGGAAAATGCTGATGATGTTGATTTCACCCCGATCAATTTTCCAAATTCCCGTATTGTCGGTGGATATCCATGTTCATTGGTATATCGTAAAATACACTGATAACTTTCTTCCTGTTTTCTGGTTAATGCTTTTTTCAAATCTATCCCTCCAATTACCCATGAAAATAACTGTGTGGATGGACCGTGTGCGTACCAGCGTCTAAGTGGGATAAGACTTTATCCTGATACATTGCCGCTCGATGTATACTGAAATAACCAAACCGTCGTCTGATCTCATCTACAGTACGATCCAGCTTCTCTAACTTTTCCTTTTTCTCCTGATTTCCAAATAAATCCAACTGCACGGGAATATCATCTAACACAAGATCCGCAGCTCGGATTCCCAGGCTTCTAATGGGATGTTCCCATTTGTAATTATCTTTAAATAGCTGAAATGCTGCAGTTACAATCTCGTTTGTAATATTCGTTGGCTGTCGTAAATGTATCTGTCTGGAAAAACTATACAATCCATTATCTCGAACTGTAATTTCTACTGTTTTGCATTTAAATCCATGTTTCCGCAATCGTGCAGCTACACTTTCTGCCAATGCTATTTGAATGATCCAGACATCCAGATCATTTTCCAGATCTCTCGGTGTTGTAGTGCTATTACCTATCGACTTTACTGGTGCTTCATATCCTTCCTTGCAAACCGGATCTTCATCCCAGCCATTTGCGAAAGCCCATAATACATTTCCTATTTTCCCAAAATGACTCTCTAACAACTTTTCGTCTGATTCCGCAAGTTGCCCGATTGTCCGGATTCCAAGTTTTTGCAATTTCTTATTTGTCTGTCTTCCGACATAAAGCAAATCTGTCGCTGGAAGCTGCCATATCCTGTCTTTATAATTTTCTCGATTAAACTCTGTGATTGCATCCGGCTTTTTATAATCTGAACCAAGTTTCGCATAAATCTTATTCCAGGAAATTCCAATACTTACCGTTACACCCAGTTCGTATTTAATCCGGTGGCTGATTTCTCTTGCAATCGTCATTCCGCTTCCTTTCAGATTTCTGCTGTCCGATACATCCAGCCAGGCTTCATCAATTCCATATGGCTCGATCTTGTCCGTATACTCCGAATAGATTTCTCTTGCCATCTTTGAAAATCTCAAATACAAATCCATCCGTGGTGGTACAAATATGATTTCCGGACAAATCTGTTTTGCCTGCCATAATGCCATTCCGGTCTTTACACCTTTTTGCTTTGCAATATAATTTGCTGTCAGCACAATTCCATGTCTGGCTTCCGGATCGCCACCGACTGCCAGCGGCATTCCGGAAAATTCCGGATGATGCAGCATTTCTACACTGGCATAAAAACAGTTCATATCACTATTCAGGATCACACGCTCACTCAAACTTTTCACCTCCCAGCTGTTTCCTTCAACATGATGTCTTATCAATTTTTGTATGTTTAATATATATCGACATTCCGGAGATAGTCAAGCAACATCTCGGTTGCATTTTCTCCATTTTGGAGATTGTTGTTGATTTTATTGCTAACATACGGTATAATGCATATAGAAAATTCAAAGAGAAATGAGGCGAACAAATGCGTGATTTCGGGGAAATATTAGCAGAAAATAGAAAAAAGAAAGGATACTCTCAATCAGATCTGGTAGACCTGCTTTCTCAGGAAGGTATTCAGGTCACTACAAAAGCAATCTCCAAATGGGAGACCAATGCACGAGAACCAGCTTTACATGTTTTCCTGACACTTTGCCAGTTACTTGATATCGAAGATATATATGAATCCTTCTTTGGAGAAAATCCATATAACATTATGAGTGGATTGAATGAAGAAGGCAGAAATAAATTGATTGAATTTGCTGATATTTTGAAAGCTTCTAAAAAGTTTTCTCCACTGTCTGCAAAGATTATCCCATTCCATCATCCTGTAGAAATTACCTGGGAACCAGTTTCTGCTGGTACTAGAAATTACCTGGAAGATTCTGTAAAAGAAACTTATGACGTAGGACACCTTGCTCCTGAGCAGACTGACTTTGGTGTACGGATCTCCGGTGACAGTATGGAGCCACTTTATCATACAGGCGATGTCGCATGGATTCAGAAAAAAGATTCTCTTGCTAATGGTGAAATTGGAATCTTCTATCTCAACGGCAATACTTACATCAAGGAATTACACGATGAGCCAGATGGTGTTTATCTGATTTCTTTAAATCAAAAATATCGTCCTATCCAAGTTTTGGAATCTGACTCTTTTAAGATTTTTGGAAAAGTAATCGGGAAATGCAAAGGTGCAGAAATTCCGGGATTCCATTAAATTTCAACATCAGGTTCATGATCCTGCTGATAACAATAAGCAAAGGAAGTGATTGAATGGCAATCAATAATACACTAAAAGATATTCGTGAAGAACGGAATCTCATTCAAGCAGATTTGGCTGAAGCCATAGGTTCCTGTAGCCAGACTATAGGCCGCATCGAACGTGGAGAACGTAATCCCTCTCTTGAGATTGCAATCCGGCTGGCCCATTACCTGAAAGTGCCTGTAGAAGATATTTTTCAAGTTGAAGACTGAAACACAACTGCCAGAAAGCCGAGGAGTAAAATCCCCGGTTTTCCTTTTGCTCAAAAATCAGTGTAATCCTTTTACAAAGTCCGCTGCATTTTTCATATCTTCTTCATTCGGATGGCCTTTAGCAATACCTCCAACCAGTTTAAATGGTCCGAATGTGTCATATCCTTTACAGCCAAATTTTCCAACTACACTGGCATGTTTTATATCCAAAATCTGCTCTATAGATTTATAATTCGCACTTCCACCATAAGTACAGATCAGAAATATCTTTTTGTCGTCCGGTAGATTCTTCTCTGCAAATTCCAATATCGACTGATGAAACTTTGAAAAATAGATTCCTGATGCAAACCCAATCATATCATAACTGCTCAGATCTGCATCTGGCTGTTTCACAGCATCAATCAAATCCATCTGACATTCTTCTGCAATCCTCTTTACTAATTTTTCTGTATTTCCATGATGCACAGATGCGTATACTATCGCTGTTCTCATTTTTCTTCCTTTCTGTCTGCTCCGTCAATCAGGTCATAGCTCATATCCAAAAAGTCCAATGTCTTCGCTTCACTGACTGAACCATCCAGTAAAATCGTGATCCAGTGCTGTTTATTCATATGGTATCCTGGTAAAAATCCATAAGTCTGAATAATCATGCTGGTCATTTCTGGATCGCACTTTACGTCCATGATGTCAACCAGATCATTTCCCTCTAATCCCAACTTAGATTTCTCAACTGTCATGAATACTGCATACCATTTTCCATTTTTATGACGAAGTACAACACTGTCTGGAGATTTACTCCATAAATATTCTGGAACTGTACCGTACTGTTTCTGCACGTATTCAAAGATTTCTTCCGTCTTCACAATCTTTTCAACTCCTGATTCTTCTGATATCCTGTCCATAATCATACCACATTTTCGTATGCCATACTACCTGCCAAATTCTTTTGCATTTTTCCGGTTCTCCTGACTTTAACTAATAGAGGGGTAAAACAGCAAGGACAGGAAGTGAGGATACACTTCCGGAAAATCCCAATTTAGGGAACCCTGTCCTAAATTGAAAAAGCTGAAAGCAACGATAATACTGCCCTCGTGAAAGGAGAAAATGTCAATGGCAGAAAGAAAGAGAAATAAGGAAATTCATTTTTATGTCACATAGGAAGAACGAAAACTAATCCGCCGGAAGATGATAGAATCAAAAACCAAGAACATGGGAGCTTATCTTCGCAAGATGGCAATCGACGGCTATATCGTCACCACAGATAGTACTCCTCTAAAGAAACAATATGAGGAAATGCACAAGATCGGCGTGAATATCAATCAGATTGCAAAGAAAGTGAATACCAACGGAGATTTGTATCCGGAAGAAATGAAAGAACTGAAAGGGATGGTAAAAGAGATATGGCGTATATTAAGATCTTTCCCATTAAAGTAACTGATAAGAAAGCTCTGGACTATATCACTAATCCGGATAAGACAGATGAAAAAATACTGGTTTCCAGTTTTGGCTGTTCACCAGAAACTGCGGATCTGGAATTTGCTCTCACCAGAGAAAATGCAAAAAAGAACGGAATGGATAAAGGCGATAATCTTGCATTTCACTTAATCCAATCATTCAAACCTGGGGAAGTTGATGCCGAAACTGCACATCGTCTGGGCCAGCAATTTGCAGATGAGGTGTTGAAGGGAAAATATGAATATGTGATCAGTACCCACGTTGATAAAGACCATATCCACAATCATATCATCTTCAACGCTGCCAGCTTCGTTACCAATCACAAGTATGTTTCCAATAAACGCAGCTATCATAAAATCTGCCGGATCAGCAATCGCATCTGTCAGGAAAACGGACTTGCCACCAGTATGCCAACCGAGGAAAAGGTAAAAGCTATAAGGAAAATATGGAATATCATCGTGGAACCAGCTGGAAAGCCAAACTGCGAGTTTCGATTGATAAGGCAATCTGGTCCTCCATCAATTACGAGGAATTTTTACAGAAAATGCAGTTGGCAGGATATGAAATCAGGCAGGGAAAAAATTTATCCTTCTGGGCTCCAGAGCAGAAAAATTTCACTTATATGAAATCACTGGGAAGCTACTACACAGAAGAAAACGTCCGTCTCCGTCTAGAGAAAAATCGTTATAAGACGAAAACTCCAAAGCACCTGTCCAGAGAAGCCCGACTGTATATCAATATTTCCACCTATGTCACAACAGGCAATCGGGAAGGATTTGAATAATGGGCAAAGCTGAATAATCTGAAAGAAGCTGCAAAGACGTTCAATTATCTCTCAGAAAATAATCTGCTGAACTACGAAGACTTCCAGCAGCATATTTCCGATGTTGAAAATTCTATCAATGCTGCTGAACAGCGACTCCAAGAAATCAGTACGAAACTCACTACACAAAAAGTCATTCAAAAGCATTGTGATTCTTATCGGCTCTGTCGTAAAGTTATCGAAGATGGTAAATCTGCTCCGGACAGAAAAACCTATCGAAGCAAACATCAGGCAGAATACCAACTACATGATTCATTAAAAAAAAAGCTTCAGGATCTGGGCGTTACCAAAATCCCAAGCTCTGAGAGAATCCATAAAAGGATTGAAAATCTTGAATTCGAGCAGTCCGCTACTATTCGAGAGAAACAGGAATTACAAAAAAAGCAAAAGACACTAAATATCATACATCAAAATTTTAATTCACTCCTTCTTTCTCACGATAACAAATCAACACAACTGAAGCAAAAAGAACTCTTATGGTAAAAAGCGACCGTTGTATTCACAATCTACAACGGTCGTTACTTTTTTATTCATGCAAGCTCCGGAATATACGATGCAACACTTCCATACCGGATCACACCTTTTCCGATACGGATGGCATTTTCCAGTATTCTCATAACCTCTTCTGATTTCATCATATTCTCCTTTTTCGCTCAGTCATAATCCCCTTACAACTGCTATTTCCTAAGTACTAAGATACATCATTTTCCGGCTTCAATCAACCACCATTTTTTGCTGAAACCCGACGGAATAAGATAGACAAAAAAGTGCCCGCATTGTATATTATTAGTAGTTTGAAACTGGGGAATATGCAAAGGGGAAAACGTATCATGAATCTAATTTCACAATACAAAGGTCTTAGAAAAGAAAACTATGTCTTATGCTTCGGACGCTTTGTGACGGCCATGGGGGCAATGGTCCGTCCGATGCTGCCGGCGCTGTTCGAACCTGATAAAGACCAGATACCACAAATTATGGAACGTATTTTCCTACAGTATTATAAATTATATAATAAAAGTAACTCTGTAAATTTCATTCCAAAATACGATTATATTCCAATGACCAAAGGCAATGGGATAAAAGAGGATAAAACCGGTGAAGATTAATATCAAAAATGGTAACGGCTATAAATCAGTCGTTACCATTTTTGTGCCTCTAATTATTGAAAGATTGTGTAATTTGAACCCTCTATGTTCTCAATCACTTAATGATATATTTTGTTCCTCTGCCTTTTCCTTCAACTGCAATCACACCCTTTTTCTCCATAGCTTTCAGTAATTGTGTTGTTTTTGATTTGCCAAATGGGACATATGGTGCAATTTCACTTATTGGTTTCAGCATCGTCTTACTTAAAAATTTGTAAATCACTTTTTCGTCTTCGGTTAAATTGACATTCGTTTCAAATATCGGTAGTACAATTTTTATAGCATTTTCTGACACTTCAAATTCTGGTTTTATCAAACTCTCTGCATACAGTTGTTTGATTCGTGTAATTCCTGTTCCAAATATCTCTACTAATCCCAGTCTGTAAAATACATTTGCAAGATTTCTATTTCTTAAAATAGATAGTTTACCTGATAAATATTCTTCTGCCGTTATTCCAGCCGGCAATCCACCAGGAGACACTACTTCTATTCTATCATCAAACATAGAAACTCTGATGTGTGAATTAATATCCCATACCCTATGAATCAAAGCATTTGCAATTGCTTCTCTGAAAGCTGCTTCCGGTATTTTCTCTACCATCTTTCTGTCAGCCCCCTGTATTACTTCATATTGGTAATAATCTCTAAATACAGCCAGTGCTTTTTCATATATTTCTAAAACCGATATATGTTCAAACGTTACTCTTTTTTGAATAATACTGATATTCTCACCGAACTTAACAATATCAATTCCTGAAAAATGATTTTTATCTGCTAAAAGTCCCGCTGCATTATTATAACCATTTATATTGTCATACAGGTTCAATGTCTTTAAAGTATCTTGATTGAAAGTTTCAATGTAAATATTTTCTTTCAGTTTACACTGTAAAATTTTAAAAGATAGCTCCTGATCTTTACAAGGTAATTCTTCGAAGCTAATATTTTTTCCATCTAATACAAGCCTTGAAAATTCTAATGTATCTACCTCTATCGTTGCTGTATCATTTCGTTTGTATGCTTTTGATTTATATAAATACGGTTTTTGAAGACCACTTTTTACAGTAAGTTTTATCGTCTGGTCATTATTCTGTATTTCAAGTGTATAGTTTGGTTGAGGTGATATACTGTCATTGATTTTATTTTCGATATCCAGACAGGCCTGTTTTACATCTGGCAATCCTTTCACATTTCCATTATCATCAACCCCAAAAAGAATTGTTCCACCATTGTAATTCGAAAAGGCACTAACTGTTTTCAAAAAAGTATTCGTAATCGTTTCCTTGAATTCTAATATTCTTGTTTCACGCATAGTAATCGTTCCCTTTCCAACCATAATGATTATATTATATGCAAAAATGTGCAAAAAATCAATCGTATTTTTTTACGATTGATTTTTTAATTGATTTTGAGTGTAGTATTATTTTTTGACCAACTAAATTATGACAACTTTTTTAATTATTCCGATTCGGTCTTCCAAAGGTATAAATAAGGTGTAAATTATTTGTTTCTATCTAGAAAATCCTACAAAATCAAGTCTTTCTCGCCATACTTTAAACGTTGCCGTGGCAGATGAATAGTACTTTTATCATAGTTTTGTTTCTCCTTGTTTTGCCCTGAAGTGCCCTGTTTTGCAAGGGTTTCTGGGGATTTTGTGAAATGCTCTGAAATTACAGATTATGGCAAATCAGAGCAGAATTAAGCATGTTGTTACTACCTGTTAGTAGTAAAATTGGTATTAAAACGGAAAGAGTTACTACTAAGAATTTTGCTCTTGATTTTGAAGTTTCTCAATCATCTGTCGAAAAACATTCATAGGAAGTACACAATCTTCATCAAGATGCTTTTCTAACTTTATCCAATCTAAGTGCTCATCCATTACATAATTTTTAACATCGTCAGAAACATTTACTCCAATCACCTCTAACGCAGCTATTCGTAATGCAATCTCCAAAACATAAAACACATACAAATTTACCATGTTATCAGTCTCTGTATCAGGGTTATTTATATACGAACCCAAGCTTCCAGATTTATAAATATAATGTGTCAGCTCATTTCTTGTGTCTCCTAATGCCTCAATTGCTCTAGAGGATGAAATTCCAAGAAGTGCTGCTCCATGCTTATATTTTTTTGCATCTATTTTCCTAAGGATTATATTTATATTTCCAGAATTATTACTGCTACTACCATTACAATACTTGATTGCAAAGCCATCGCAAATGTTTACAGCCCCCTGATGAAATTTTTTTATTTTTTCGGTTAATTGAATATTTGAAAACAAAAAAGCACTCACCTATTCCAGGTGAATGCCTTATCAAAATTTCCTTATTTTGTTGTCTGTGACGCTTATCCAGAAACGCTTGCGTGTCTGCTAAAATGTAATTGCCTGCAATTATATTTTCACGTGGGTATTGGGACGTAACCCCATCAAGTCTGCTACTCGTAAGTAATACAAAATTGTCAAAATGACAATTCTTCCAATTCACTCACTTGTTTTTCCACTTTCACCCCACTATCTTTCAGTTCTTTCTTTGTTACTGCATAAGTAGGATAAACATTATCTGACAAAAGAGAATACTCACACAAAGCAGAAATACCTGCTTTCTTTTCTAGTTTCATATCTTCTCTCAGAACAAATCTTCGAATCACCGGATTTCTTAACACACTCTCTTTTATTTTTTCCGGTTAATTGAATACTTAAAAACAAAAAACATTCACCTATTCCAGGTGAATGCCTTATCAAAATTTTGATATTGTCAATATTGGTTGACACATTTATCTCAAAGATATCACTGCCTATGCAGCCAGTCCCAGAGATTGGTAGTATCTCTGGCGCTTGATCATCGGAGGAAGCCCACCGTTAGCAGAGCAGATCCTCCTGTTATTCCAGTAACTGATGAAATATCTCCAAATGAGAACCTTCAGTTCCTCTGTGGTCATAGTCTCC
>SKER01000967.1_pt1 | contig 27276 bp, 23 predicted proteins | sample 4826961 | NCBI WGS metagenome assembly SKER01 (sample SAMN11008804, study PRJNA524170) | human gut metagenome | biome: Human fecal sample; material: Feces; isolation source: fecal sample from pouch patient p47 | host: Homo sapiens | place: Israel: Tel-Aviv | collected 2016-11-16 | reverse complement strand
TTCTTAGCCTCCATAAATTCCTCAGGACTTGGTTTACGACCATTGACGTCCTCAAAGTGACGTACCCACTCTTCTCTAGTTGCCATAGCTAACTCCTTTATCTCTTTTTCTTTATTATATCATACTTTAATCTCGTCATATAAAAATAAGGTCGGATATAAGAGAGATTTTTTTGAGATTGTCTTAGGTGCTTAAGGAACAAAGCAGCTCATAAAAAGTGACGAAAGAAAACCACCGCTAGGGTGGTTGAAATAACTATTTTCCATTATGTTCTCTTTGAAAAGCTTCCATTGCTTTGAACTATTCTAGTTCTTTTTCATTTTCTGGTTGCTTTCCAAGATATCTGTATTCAAAAAAATCCATACGAGCAGTTGGTTCAAAATCACTCTCGAACCACGGAGCATAATCAAAATCTACTGATAATTTATTATTTTCATCTAATACTACCTAACGGTAATAGTTCTTTTTTATTATTCATTTTTTAATAACTCCTTATGTTTTTTTAAATATTTTTTCCATACCATTCTTCTACTGACTTACCTTCCCAGTCTCGGTACTCTTCAGGATATTTCCATTTGTAGTAGCCTTGCAACATATAGGGAAACATGAAATATATTTCAAAAGCAGAAATCAGTATATTGAAAAATAGAAATAAAAATAAAAATAAAACACATAATCCTTTAACCAAATTATCTGCATTTCTTATTGAATCCGAAAATATCGTACGAAAAATTATCCAGAGTGCTACAACTATTCCACCATACTTGACAATAAATCTAAATATGCTATTAAACACTCTATCAATCGGACTCTCTATTCCAGTTCCACCATATAATAATTTAAGTAATGATATAGACTTAGCATGTATCAGGTAAATTATCGTAAATAGAATCAAACCTACCATGGCAAATAACCCTAAATATCCAACTAAACTATAAAGTAAATTCAACAATAGAAGATTTAACTCAACTAGAAGCCATATTATAAAGGAAACCATAAAATGAAACTGACCTCTATAGATCAAAATGAACTGTTGGTAGAATCGCTTTCCTAATATAATCAGCAAAATCCATATTGCCAGCCCCATCCAAAATACCCAGTATGGAAGAAAATTAATTTCGGGCAACTGTACTGTTAAATCTCTAGGATTAGCATGATAAAACAAATAATTATTTAATGCAACAATCAACCAATTGGGACCGATTATAAATAAGATTGTCAAGATTACTAACCAAACATACGACTTCAAGGTCCCTCTGTATTTTTCTTTTTTTAGAGCATCCTGATAATTTTCTTGTGTAAATTTTCCCGAAATACCATCATCTAATAGATTTAAACTCTCTTCAAAACTTGCCTTAAAGATTGATTTCTTTTTCATTGTTAGCTTTCAACAACTCCTTGTGTTTTTTCAAGTACCTCTTCCCATACCAGTCTTCTACTGACTTGCCTTCCCACTCGCGGTATTCTTCAGGATATTTCCATTTGTAGAAAGCCAGTAAGTAAGTTGGAAATTCGATAAAAATCAGCAAAAAAAGCAAAGCAATATTCATTATGATCCAGATTAATAAAACTCCCAAGACTCCTATCGAATCTAAAACATTAATAGAAAAACTTTTTAATATAAAATTGGTAATAACAGCAAGTCCTAAAACACCCCCTCCATAAGTTAATATCTTTTTAGATATTTTACTATGAAGAGTAGGTTCATTCCTTTCGCCATACATCGTTTCCTTGACGCTGTTGATTTCAAACGAGACCATAAAAAGAGATAAAATAAATGTACATACTAAAATACTAATAATGACCCAGATAGATAGAATTGATAAACAAATATCAATCATTAGAAGGTTAAATTCAAGACCTAACCAAATAATATAAGTTAAAACGTGAAAATGATAACGGTAAGGTAGTATGTAGGCCCTTTTCAGTCCTTTTCCAACCAATATAATAAATAACCAAAGAAAAAAGCAAATTATATAAACTTCGGCTGTCAATATTGGAGATCCTGAAATAGGGAATCTTAAATCCTTGGAATCAGAATCATGCAAGGAAAGTGAAAAAATAAAAATCATAAAATTTAAAAATATTGGCCCAATCATAACCCCGATCAGATTCCAGATATGTAAACTTATTGTAGCTTTTCCCTCTTTATAATATTTTTCTAGCTTAGAAAAAACATCTTCAGTCTGATATTGTACAAAGCTATCATCCTGTATATTTAAACTCTCTTCAAAACTAGCTTTAAAAATTGACCTTTTTCCCATTCACTTTCACCCAAATCCTAATGCTTTACCTATTCCACCAAGTCCTTTAGAAAATGCCTTAATTCCATTGCCAACCTTTTTAGCGATATTCTTAGTTCCCTGTACTGGATCATCAAAGAATTTAGGTTCTATCCACTTGAGTCCTTGGATAGCTCCTCCGATAACTCCACCTGCAACTGCACCTGCGGTCGTTCCAACACCTGGAATCACACTTCCTATTGTAGCACCTATAGTTGCACCTTCCAATGGTCCAACACTGGCAACCGCTGAAAGCGCACCTTTCCCTGCAGCTTTTCCTAAATCCCCAGTCTTTCTATATTCTTCAGCCCCACTGGATATTGCAGTAATTCCAAGGTCTGCAAATGTCATAAGATACACGAAAATCATGGGCCACTGAATCCAAGAAAATGTAGGATTTTGTTCAACGGTCAAGCCCTTTATAAACAACGGTGTGGCAATGGAGAAAAAGTAAAGAAGGATTGAAGTGATAAATAAACCAATAAAACGTTTCCAGCTGCCTTTTTGATTGAGCTTGTCCACTGTCTCCTTAGTAACAATAGACTGACTTTGATCATATGTGTAATTCAAGAATTTCAAAAGTTTTCTCTTTTTATCACGAAAAAACAGGAAGGTCTCCCCTCCTGTTTCCTTAATCAGCTTAATTAATCGCCATCTGGACCTGATTTATAAGTAAGGTAGAATGTATCACCATCTTCTGTAGTGTCAAATGACAAGTAAACATTCTTAAGTTTACCATCTTCAGCTTTAAAGTCGTTATAAGAAACGCTCAATTCTTTCTTGAACTCACCTTCACGAACGGTTGAGATAGTGTAATCAGCGTCTGAAGCTTTAGGGTGATCCTTAAGGATATCTTCGAGTTTTGTTCCGTTTGATGGATTACTGTAATCTCCCTTATTAAGAGCATCGAACTGTTCTTTCGTCCAGTCAGATTTGTATGAGTTATCAGTTTGTACAGCATCTATAGGGAAGTTTCCTGAAGCGTATGACAAGATAAAAGTACCATCATACTGTTTCTTAAAGGTTAGGTAAACACGTTCGCTATAGTCTTTGCCAGAATAAGTCATGTTCAAGTCATCACCTGACATTTGAGCATCTGATGCTTTACCATAGGTCTTCATAATTGACTTAACAGAATCTTTTCCAGCTTTCAATTTCTTGAACTTAGATTCACTCCAGTCAAATTTAGCATTTTTATCAATGTAATCATTAACGTCAGTGCTATCACCTTTTGAGTCAGATTTTGAATTACCTTTTGAATCGCTGTCATCATCTTGACCATCTTTGCCAGCAACTTTTGATGTTTTGCTTGAGCTTGCATTGTCATTTGAGTTTTGAGAAATTTGGAAAATCAAACCTCCAATAGAGACAAAGAGCATAAAACCAGCTACTGCCGTTGCAATGATAGAGAGCAATTTCTTGCTTGATTTAAGGCTGAAGATAAGTGAAACCACCGCCAAAGCTAGTGCAAGCACTACCAAAATGATGAAGAGCCAAGCAGGACTAACAAACCATGCCAAGATTGCAAAGTTTACTGAAAGTGCAATCGCAAAGATCGGCAAGATAAGGTTGAAGACAGGTTTGTATGCTGAGCTAGATGCTGGATTCGGAACTGCTCCAAATCCTTGAGTTGTCGGAATAGAAGCCTTTTCAAACATGCTTGAATCAAATTGTGGTGTTGGTTGTTGGGCAGGTGCTTCTGAGAAGGCTGCTGTTCCAAATGGTGATTCATTGCTTGCTTGTTCATCGACAGCATCTTCAGCTGTTTCAGCAACATCAGCGATATCGTCTTCTTGATCGACTTCCTCGGTATCTGCAACGACTTGATATACAGGTGCTTTTTCAGTAGCAATCTCCTCAGCTGAGGTATCTACAGATGTCGCTTGAGCAATCAAAGCGCTAGTATCAAAGTCAGCTGCTTTAGCATCCAAAAATTCTTGGGGGCTAGGTTTGCGCCCATGCACCGACTCAAAGAGTTCAGCCCATTCTGCTTTAGTTGACATAAAAATCTCCTTTTATTCAAGAATGCAAACAAATGGACCCCCAGATTAGTGACGTTTTCCATAAGTAAAACATAGACACACCCCTACTCTATCTGAGAACATCCAATGTCTTTCAAAAAGTTATACCTCACTCGCTGTTTGAGTGAAGCAACCTTTCCCTATATCTAGTCCCTGTTTATTTTCTTGTTGATGTTTCTATTTTACCATAATTACAAACCTCTGTTAACCTTTTCCCAAAAGTTTTTTTCTGCTACAATAATAGGTATAATGCATCAAAGGAGTTATATATGAAAAACATTAAAAAGTACATTCTCTTAGTCCTTGTACTTGTTATTGCTTGCTTAGGATTTGTCTACCGTGAAAATATTGCACGTGCCATTCGTGGGGATGCCTACGTTGACAACAAAATATACACAAAACAATTAGAAAAAGCTCAAAAATCTGGTAAAGATGCCTTTCCTCAATTGTCAGACAAGGTCGGAAAGGATGAAGCTGAGGTTATCCTTCAAACATCAAAGGGTGACATTACCGTTAAGCTTTTCCCTACTCTGGCACCTAAGGCTTCTGAAAACTTCTTGAAGCATGCCAAGGATAAATACTATGACGGTCTTACCTTCCACCGTGTCATCCAAGACTTTATGATTCAAAGTGGTGACCCTAAGGGAGATGGTACAGGCGGAGAATCTATCTGGAAGAAAGGTTTCGCTGTTGAGCCTACACCATTCCTCTACAACATTCGTGGCGCACTTGCTATGGCTAATACTGGTGCTAAAGATTCAAACGGTAGCCAATTCTTCATCGTTCAAAACAAAGATGACCAAAGTAAGCAACTAGGAAATGCTGGCTATCCAAAACCGATCACTGACGCCTACAAAAAAGGTGGTTACCCTGCTGGTGATACCAAATATACCGTCTTTGGCCAAGCCATCAAAGGCATGGATGTCGTTGATACTATTGCCAATCTTGAAGTCGATCAAAACAACAAACCAAAAGAAACGGTAACGGTTAACTCCATCAAAATTGTGAAAGACTACAAATTCTAGCAGATAAACTTCGGGAAGTTGATTCTCGAAGCTTTTTTATGTCTTGAAATTTTTTATTTTTGGAGGTTAATTCTTGACCTCGTTAAGGACTCGTGATAAACTATTGTTAGTTTATTAACTAACAGAAAGAGAGTTACACGATGAAAACAAGAGCAATTATTGAATTTAAAGACACTTACGCTAGCATGGAATGCCACAATCTTGGTTATCAAACCAAGGAAACAGCCCTGGCTATCATTTCACCTACTGGACATATTCTATCAAGTACACCGCTTTTCAGAAAGGCTTATGGTTCAAAAATTACTCACATCGACCAGCTGCCTTTCAATATAGATAACTTCACTATTAAAGCGAGTGGGCTTAGCCAAAAGGCTAAAGCTAATTTGGAAGATTGGATTGCCCATACGATCATACTTCCAATGGACTACGATAGGTATTTTTCGAAACACCAAGAACTACTCCACTTCTTGGCTGAATCCCCTATCGTTGAATCGGTACAGGCCTTGACCTATAAAACGGTTAAGATTCAGTTTTCAGAGTCTCTTAACGATGAACACATTCGTCAGCTTCAGGGATTTATTCTCCGAAAGACAGGAATTTACAGCTACATTGGCACATCAACAGTCTCTGATCGTAACGCCCACCAGGCACTTGAATGGGCCAAACTCGATGTTAATGGCCGTTCTCATAATGACCACAGACCTGCTATTTTCCAGCGTGACAAAGGGCTATTGGATAGCTTCTTTCATCAAGAAAACATCGCTTAAATAAGCTTTTGGCCACAGGATATCACCCTGTGGCCTTTTTTGCGACATAAGAAAACTCACCAGAAAGGTGAGTTAAACAAGTTTTATTTATTGTGTTTCCAGTTACTGTAGATACCAAAGAGAATCATCCAAATTGTCGCTCCAATCGCACCGATGTAGGTAGATTGTTGTAAGAAGAGACAAACAAATACAAACAAGAAGAAAGCAATTGTCAATGGGTTTAAAATCTTATAGGCTGGCATAAGGAAGCCGTCTGGTAAAAACTCTTTAGATTGACGGTATCTCCAGTGTGCAAGCATAATCAAAACATAGATAGCAATGTAAACCCCTGATGATGATGCTGTAATCAAAGAGAAGGCATCTGATACACCAGGTAAGATGTTGATGAAGGCTGAGATACATACCACAACTGCTGAAGCAATAATAGCGCGAGCAGGAATCCCTGTACGTGACAAAGTATCCAATTTCAAAGTCTTCATCACTTTACTATTTGGTGTTTCCTTAGCAATTTGGAAAAGGTGACGACCTGTTGAGTAAAGCGTTGAGTTTAAAGATGAAGCTGCTGCTGTCAAGACAACGAAGTTAATGAAGGCGGCTGCCCACTTGATACCAACCAATTGGAAAACTGTTACAAACGGTGATTCATTAACTGGAAGTTGTTGCCATGGGAAGATAGCCATGATAGCAATAAGGGCACCCACGTAGAAGATAACGATACGCACAGGGATTTCCTTAATGGCTTTAGGCAAGACCTTACGTGGATTTGCGGTTTCAGATGTTGTGACCCCAACAAACTCAATAGCTTGATAAGCAAAGAATACCATTTGGAAAGTCATTACAAAGCTTACCCATCCTTTAGGGAACATTTGGAAGCCTTGTGTAATATTTGTCAGACTAGCATGTCCAGCTGGTGTTTTAAAGTCAGTCGCTACCATAAAGATACCAGTGGCAATCAGAGCCAAGATAGTGATGATTTTAATCATACCAAACCAGAACTCTACTTCTCCGAAGATTTTAACCGCAATCAAGTTAACGGAACTTAAGATAAGTAGGAAGACCAGCTGAATCTCCCATGCTGGCCAGTTCGGGAACCAATACTGGACATAGGTCGCTACGGCAGTGATTTCTGCCATCCCAAGGAATATCAAGGATACCCAGTAGGACCAACCCGAGAAGAATCCCCAACCCTTACCAAGATATTTGGTAATAAAGTTGATAAAGGTATGTTGGTTGGGGTCCATATAAAGCATTTCACCGATAGCTCGCATCATGAAATACATGAAGACACCAGTCAGCAAATAAACAAAAATAATGGAAGGGCCTGTTAGGGAAATGGAACGCCCTGCTCCTAGAAAGAGACCTGTACCAATCGTACCAGCAATGGCAATTAGCTGGACGTGACGGTTTTGAAGACCACGTACCATACCATTTTCAGTCTGGTTATCGTCTTTGTAATGTTGCTTTTGCGACATATTTTTTCACTCCAATTCTATTTAACACGATTCATTAACTCATGTTATTTTTCACATAACTTACATTTTACCATTTTTTTAGTAAGTGGTCAACTTTTTATTTGGAATATTCAGAATTTTTTAACATGGAATAAGAGCTTAGAAATTTCCAAGCTCCTATTCTTTTGTTTCTTATGATTTTGGATCATCAAGACTACGTCCGTGCAAACCTTTTTCACGTTGTACCTGTCGAAGTTTTTCAGGCGTGATGTCGTTTCCTTCTTCATCCACAATTTTGATTCCTTCAATGTGGTGACGAACGGAACGACGATATCCTTCGATATATTCTTCACGAAGTTTGGCTTGTTCCACCTTTTCTTCTGGTGTTAAGCCTCCTGCTTTTTTCTTTCTAGCAAGCTCATTGATACGAGCAATTTTTTCTGGTGTCATGTTAAGTCCTTTCTAGTTATCCCAAGAAAACTTAGGACAAACTCACCTTATTTTGTATTTAATTGGTTAAAGGCTGCAACTTTATTGGCTTTTGCTACTAGACTAGCAAGAATAGCTAAACGGTTATTCTTCAAGGCTTCATCTTCTGCCATGACCATAGTATTGTCAAAGAAGGCATCGATGACAGGGCTAAGAGCAAAGAGTTGAACCAATTTATCACTAGCTGAACCTGTCAATTCGAGACTTTCTGCTGCTTGAGAGAGAGATTTTTCTTGGTCATTTTCAAAGAGGCTAGCATCTACAGCTACTGCAGCATCTGCTTTTTCAGCCAAGTTGAAGGCACGAGAGAGTGACTCAACAGCCGCCTTGTAACCATCCGTCTTCGCAGCTTCTGAGAGGGCATCTGCTGCTTCAAGCATATCCGCTACCACGAAGTTTGAACCAGCAAGTACAGCTTCTTTGATGTCTTTAGATGTGCGTCCCATCATCTTGTCCACACGCGCCTTGATGAAGTTAAGCACTTCTGCTTGATTGTCATAAGAAAAGCTATCAAATGAAAGTCCGTAAAGGCTGTCAATCAACTCATCCATAGGAATATGCCAACCAAAGGCATCCAATATACGGACAATCCCTTGTGTTGCACGACGTAACGCATAAGGGTCGTTTGAACCTGATGGAATCAAACCAACTGAGAAGAAGGAAAGGAGGGTATCCAATTTATCTGCAAGCGCAAGAATAGCACCAACCTTGGTCTCTGGAAGGGCACCATCTGCTGAATCAGGAAGGTAATGCTCACGAATAGCTGTTGCAACCGCAGCATCTTCACCAGCAAGGAGGGCATATTTTTCACCCATAATTCCCTGAAGCTCATCAAACTCACCAACCATACCAGTCAAGAGGTCGAATTTGTAGATTTCAGCTGCACGCGTTACGGATGCCGTTTCTTCAGCAGTCAAACCAGCTTGTTTAGCCAAGGATGCCGCAATGACACCGGCACGCGCCATGTGTTCTGAAAGGGAACCAATTTTTTCATGGAAGGTTACGTTGGCCAATTTAGCTACGAGGTCTTCAATCTTGAGTTTTTGGTCTTCACGCCAGAAGAATTCACCATCTTCGAGACGCGCCACCAAGACTTTTTCATTTCCTCGGATAACATTTTCCAAGTGCTCAGCGTTCCCGTTACGGACTGAGATGAAGTTTGGTTTTAGTTTTCCATCAAGGTCTCGCACGACGAAGTAACGTTGGTGGGTTTCCATTGAGGTAACTAAGACCTCTTCTGGAACGTCCAAATATTTTGTATCAAAACTTCCCATAAAGGCAGTTGGGTATTCGACTAAGTTCAAGACTTCGTTCAAAAGGCCTTCTTCGATTTGCACCTGAACACCTTGTTCTGTTTCGATAGCTTTGATTTGCTCACGAATCATATTTTCACGTTCTTTGCTGTCGGCAATCACGTAAACGGTACGAAGATCTTCTTCATAAGAATCCGCATTGGTGATTTCCACTTCGTGACCAAGGAAACGGTGCCCACGACTAACACGGCCTGAATGGATATCCAAGAAATCAAGGTCAAGTGCTTCATCACCCAATAGAACGGTCAAGGTATGGACAGGACGGATGTATTCAAATATGTTGTTAGCCCAGTGCATGCTGACAGGGAAGGTCAATGAAGCAAGTACTTCTGGAACTCCAGCCAAGACTTCTTTAGCTGGCTTTCCAGCTTCATGTTTCGTCACGTAGACATATTCTTCCCCTTTGACTTCACGAAATTCAATATCATCAACAGTCAAGCCTTTGCCACGGACAAAACCTTGGGCAGCTTTTGAAAAGTTGCCATCAGCATCCAAAGCGATTTTCTTAGAAGGTCCTTTAAAATCTTCTGTCAAATCAGATTGCTGATCAGACAAACCAATGACACGAACGGCCAAACGGCGAGGTGTTGAGAAGGTTTGAATAGTTTCGTATGAAAGACGGTTATCATCCAAGAAGGCTGCCATTTTCTCACCGAGTTGTTTTTCACTTGGTGTGACAACATAGGCTGGCAACTCTTCAAGTCCAAGTTCTACTAATAAGTTTTTTGTCATGTTTTTTCCTTTACATCTTCTTTTTGATAGGCACCTTAAGTACTGGGGACGTCGCTAACTAATTTTTGAACCTAAGGTTTCAAAAATCCGCATCAAACAGTACGGCGGCGCCTATCCCTTTAGCAAGTCTTCGACTTGCCTCTGGGTAGCCATGCGGGCTCACTAAGTTCGCCCTTTCTTATTTCTAATTCTCTTTTTGTTCTTCCTCTTCCGCTAGGAGTTTGACGCGTGTGGCTTCGTCAAGAAGTGGGTAACCGAGTTTCTTACGTTCTGCTACAAAGGTTTTGGCTACGACACGGGCCAAGTTACGGATACGGGCAATGTAGCCCGCACGTTCTGTAACGGATACTGCTCCACGAGCGTCTAGTAAGTTGAAGGTGTGTGAACATTTCAAAACGTAGTCATAGGCAGGATGAACAAGACCCAATTTCAAGGCACGTCCTGCTTCTTTTTCAAATTTCTCGAAGTTTTCGAGAAGCATATCTTGGTCAGAAACTTCAAAGCTATATTTTGAGTGTTCGTATTCAGGTTGAAGGAAGATTTCTCCGTATTTAACGCCTGGAGCCCACTCAATATCGTAAACTGAGTCTACTTCTTGGATGTAAGAAGCCAAACGTTCCAATCCATAAGTGACCTCAGAAGTTACCGGACCAGTTGCCAAACCACCAACTTGTTGGAAGTAGGTAAACTGAGTTATTTCCATACCATCAAGCCAAACTTCCCAACCAAGACCAGCTGAACCAGTTGATGGGTTTTCCCAATTATCTTCAACGAAACGGATATCGTGTTCCAATGGGTTGATGCCCAATTTTTCCAATGACTCAAGATAGAGCTCTTGGATGTTTGATGGTGATGGTTTCATGACCACTTGGAATTGGTGATGTTGATAAAGGCGGTTTGGGTTCTCCCCGTAACGACCGTCAGCTGGACGACGAGATGGCTCTACATAAGCTGCATTCCATGGTTCAGGACCAATAGCACGAAGGAAAGTGTAAGGACTCATGGTTCCTGCACCCTTTTCATTATCATAAGCCTGCATGAGCATACAACCCTGGTCGTTCCAGTATTGTTGCAAAGTAAGGATGATCTCCTGGAAAGTCAATTTTTTAGACATTGTTTACTCCTTTAATTTATATTATCTTTTTAGATTTATTCATCAAGCAGCCAAGAAAGAGCTGGGTCCTGAAAAATATGACGTTTGGGAACCATTTGTAAATTCTGATCGGATTCATCTATTGTTCCTAATTTCAAAGCACACACTTCTGGTATATTTTCTTGAGCAGTGAAAATTTGACTGTGACAGTTCTGGCAGTAATAACGTTGTTTCCCTGGAGATGAACTATAGCTTACCAAATTCTCTTTTCCATACAATACCAGATTTTTGCTGCTAACTTTGGCATTAACTGTGTAGGCCGACGCAGTTGTTTTCCGACAGAATGAGCAATGGCAAAAAACTATTTCCGACAATTCTTCATCTAAAGTGTAGGTAACTGCTTTACATAAACAAGATCCTTTAATCATTATGTTCCTTTCCTCTTGGGTATTTGACGAAATTCAAAAAGAACCGAATTTCAACACCCAAGCCTTGCGACTAGGGGCGTCAGAAACGCGGTTCCACCCTAATTTATTACTTCATTTTATAATCATTTACTCGGCTCTTCACCAAGAGAAAGCGCCACTTGCTTACTTTGCCCTACTTGGCTTTCACTATCCCAAGCTCGCTAAAAAAACGCCATAAGCCTTTCTTTCTTGTCAGTATTATAGCAGAAATAGATGAACTTGTAAAATAGAATTCTAATTCTACTTCTCATCAATCCCCATTTCCTGACGGACTTGAGAATGAGAATCCTCCCGGAGTGTTTGATTGTCAATGATTGAAGCATCTCTAAGTTGCTTTGCCTTTTCCTTATCCTGAGGTGTTAAATCTTGATTGGGATCATAAGCTTTCTCGACAATAGCTAAAAGATGATTTCGGATTTCTTTTTCCTTGCGAATCTTTGCTTTTTTGCGATAACTTGCGATGACCAAGACAACCAGCATCAGTAATCCCATATAACCGATAATGGGATACATGACTGCGACCAATTGACGAAAGCCCATGAAGGATACAACGAAACCGCTGAGAGAAAAAGCAGTCACAAAGAACTTGAATCTTTTTTCGCTTCCAGCTGCAAAACGTTTACCTAGGGCATAGTAGAGACTAAAGACAGTATTGAAAATCAAGCCAAAAATCACTAAAGCATATAGGGTCGCAAAGATAGGATTAACTTCCTTAGCGATAGCAAGCATGGGCACATCTGACTTAACAACCTTGTCACTATTAGCAAAGAGGATCAGGGTCGTGATAAAGAAAATCACACCAACCATGAAGCCACCCCAGGCACCACTCTTTTCGGCTTCATTGATTTTGAAAATGGAACCTCCCATAACAAAGGCCATAGCGATGGCAGACATGACACAAACAGCAAAATAATTGACGACAGACATCCAAACGCTTGGGAATGGGGATTGAATAGTTTGTGAAATCCTATTCATCTCTGAAAATTCCCAGTGACGCCCTAAAACATTGGTCATAAAAATAAGAGCAATCATTACCAAAATCACAGGGGTAAAAACTCCGATAACTCCAATGATTTTTTTGAAATCTAAAAAGCTGACCACAATAGTCAAGACCGTACAGAGAAAAGCTCCTACCCAAAATGGCATGCCAAATTGTTGATTCAAGTTAGCACCTGCTCCAGCAGTCATCACAAAGCCAAAGATAAAGCAGGTGATAATGAGAGCAATATCCAAAATGCGATAAATAACGGGATGACTAATCTCCGCAAGAACAACCGAATGATCATCCGAACGGTAATAACTTCCCAGAGCAATCATCAAACGGCCAAAACCAACATGTAGAACACCAAGGACAATAACACCTATCAACCCCCAGGCTCCAAAACTGACAAAGTACTGCAAGAGATCCTGTCCAGAAGATACTCCTGCTCCAATCATTACACCGACATAGGCCAGAGCAATGCTCCAAATACGTTTTGACATATTACCTCCTGTAAAATTAAAAAGTATTTCCATTTTACACTTTTACTGTTACAATTCTGTAAAAAACAACAAAAAACAGTACTTAAATAAGAAAGCACTGCTTATACTATTACTTTTCCCAAGCTTTACGACCATCGATAAAGGTTGCTTGTAACTCTAAAGAATCATCTAAAACGATGAAATCGGCTGCTAGACCAGCTTTAAGGCTACCACAAACATTTTCGAGACCAACAGATTTAGCTGGAACACGACTCGCCATTTGTAAGGCTTGAGCAACCGTCACCAGACCCCATTCAACAACGTGCTTGACACCATCTTTAAGTTGCAGGATAGAACCAGCCAGGTTACCGCCTTCCTTAAGGCGTGCCGTACCATTTTCCACAATAACAGGAAGCTCACCCAGCATATAGTCGCCATCGGGACGTCCTCCTGCGGACATACAGTCTGTAATCAGGGCAACATTCTGAGGCGTCTTCTGCTTGATAAGTACGCTACAGGCAGCTGGTAGAACATGGTGCCCATCCGCAATCAATTCACCAATGGTATCTGGACTATCAAAGGTTGCACCAACCATACCAGGCTCACGGTGACTAAAGCCACGCATTCCATTGTAGACGTGAACCCAAACTGAAGCACCAGCTTCCACTGCTGCCATGGCTTCTTCATAAGTAGCATTGGAATGTCCCAAGGCAATCGTCACACCTTGTTTAGTCGCTTCTTTAATAAAGTCAGCCACTCCTTCACGCTCGGGAGCCAGGGCCAATTTGATTAACTTTCCTTGAGCCGCTTCTTGCCAGGCTTGCAACTGTTCAAGGCTTGGATTGCCCATGTATTTTGGATTTTGAGCACCCTTGTAGGTTTCGGTGAAATACGGCCCTTCAAAGAAAAGGCCTTGAATTTTGGCGCCTGTCTCCTTACCAGCAGTTTCAGCTGTCGTTTGACAAATGGCCTTCAACTCTTCAAATGGTGCGGTCAAGGCTGTCGGTAAGAAAGAGGTCACTCCTGCTGAGAGCAAGGCCTGACTCATGCCTAGAAGACTTTCCTCAGAATTATCCATAACATCGTATCCCGCAAATCCATGGATGTGGGTGTCCACAAGGCCAGGAGCAATTTGATAGTCACTGTAATCTAGCACCTCTGCACCTTCTGGTGCGTTTTTTGTCCACTCACCAAAACGACCATCTGTGACCGGCAAGTGGCCACCTTCTTTGACCTTATGATCAAAATAAAAACGTTTGGCTGAAATATAATAAGTCATAGGACTACCTCTCATCATTTTTCTATATTCTCAATACGCCTTCATTATATCAAAAAAGCCGAGAAATGTTCTCGACTTTCGATATTAAATCACACCTTCTGTAATCTTTTCAACAAGGTTGATGGCATGGTCTGCGATACGTGTGTAATGCGATAGGTAATCAACATAGTTGATACCTGCCTGCGCAGTACATTCACCATTGTTAAGACGTTTGGTATGTGTTTTACGCAATTGTTTTTCAAGTTTTTTCAACTCTTCTTGACGAAGGATAACTTGACCTGCAAGCACCTTGTCATCATCCACAACAACACGAATACTATCAAGAACAATGCGGTGCGTACGGTTATAAACATCACCAAGCTCAGCCTTAGCAGTCTCAGAGAATTCAATTCCCTTATTATAAATATGTCGTGAAAGGTTGGCACTTGCAACTGCCAAGTCACCAATACGCTCCAAATCACGAACAGAATCTAAAACACTTGCCAAAACTTCGTTTTCAGAAACACTAAGTGATTCGTTAGAGATATCAATCAAGTAAGTTGTTAACTCTTCATCAATACTGTTAACAGCTGTTTCATACTTCTCTACCTTGTCAAAGTATTTCTCATCACCCTTATCAAAGAAAGCGTATGAAGCTTCCAAAGATTGAATGGCATATGACGCTAAGTGAACCAACTCTTTCTTAGCGTTACCAAGGGCAATAGCTGGCGCTTGTGTAATAAGCAAACGATCCAAGTAAAGCGCTTCGTACTTGTTAACTTCATCCTCGCCAGGAATAATCTTAGTTACAAGATAAGCAAGAAGCCCAATGAATGGGAATTGCACGATAGTGTTTGCAATATTGAAGGTACCATGGGCAAAGGCGATAGTCATCTCTGGTGTCAAACCAAGTACAGATTTGAACCATTGAATTAACACTGTGAATGGCACCAAGAGAATCAAACACAAGACCGTTCCAATGACATTAAAGAGTACGTGAGCCCCTGCCACACGCTTGGCCGCAATGTTAGAACCAAGAGCCGCAAGAACTGCTGTAATAGTTGTTCCAATATTGTCCCCAAATAGGATTGGAAGAGCCCCTTGCAGGTCAAGCAAACCACCTGAGTAAAGACTCTGAAGAATACCAATGGTAGCCGCCGAAGATTGAATCAACATGGTCAAACCAGTACCGATGATAACCCCCATGATTGGGCGATCACCCAAGGTTGCCAGGTAATCTTTAAAGGCTGTAACAGACTTCAAAGGTTCTACCGCATCTCCCATAAGGTTAAGGGCAAAGAAAATCCCCCCAACACCAAACAAGATACGTCCTAGGTTATTGAGCTTCTTATTACTCGTAAAGAAGAGAAACGTCGCCCCTAGGAAAAGCACTGGAAGGGCATAGTCACCAAGTTTGAAACCAATCATGAAGGAGGTTACGGTTGTCCCAATATTTGCCCCCATGACAATACCAATAGCCTGACGAAGACTCAAAAGTCCTGCCGAAACCAGACCTACGACAATAACAGTTACCCCTGAACTTGACTGAATCAAGGCCGTCATGACAATACCAATCAAGACCCCTAAAAAGGGATTGCTGGTATACTTATCGATGTAAAAGCGCAACTTATCACCGGCTGCCTGCTGAAGACCATCCCCCATGTACTTAATACTAAAAAGGAAGAGCCCCAAACCACCGAGGAAAGAAAACGCAATATCTTGCCAATTTACTGACACATCTTTGTCCTCATTATTTAAAAATTTTCGGTAAAACCGACCTTTCTATTGTATCTATTTATTAGGGAATAAACAAGGCTTTTCCCCAAAATAATAGAAAGAAACTAAGAAAATCCGAACCCCCTGAAAATCTCATTTAACTCTCATGCTCATGATGTCTGACACCACTAATGCTCATATCAGAAATCCATCAATTCCCATATCGAGTATACGGTATTTTTATCCGATACTTGTCACCAGATTTCAGAGGAAGCCAATCAGAAAAAACATTACTAGCAGTGTTTTGAGAATTCCATAAATGAAAACTACCATAGCAGTACCATCATCCGTTGGCGATGTTTTTCCGTTACCACTACATCTTTCGGGACTTCTAAATAACTGATAAATATCCTTGAAATAAATCCTTCTTTCTTGTGATATAATAAAGGCAAAAATTGGAAGTTATATCATGACAATCTACCTTTTAGCACAAGTATTCTCAGCCATCGGAGCCCTCTGTGTTGCCATATCCTCTTTTGCAAAATCAAAAAGTAAGATGCTCATCTGGCAAATTACCGACTACATTTTTACTGCCACTGCCAACCTCTTATTGGGTGGCTATACCGGGGCCTTAACCATCAGTATTTCCATCATTCGAAATAGCCTGATGGTCAAAAAGAAGATGACCAAGACTATCTTGACCATCCTCATCATTATTCAAATCATCGTAGGATCCTATCTTAATCAGCTTGGACTTATTGGCTATTTGCCAATAATCTCTTCAGTCTCTTATAGTCTAGCCATTGCCATCACACGAAACCTCCAGTGGCTTCGCTGGGTCATTATTGAGAATATGTTACTCTGGCTAATTTACGATTTGACCATTAAGGCCTATCCCGCTGCCATCACAGACATCACCATCACGCTAACCACTCTCATTGCCATTATCCGAAATCGAAAAACCTTTAGCATATAAAAGCTAAAGGTCTTTTTCTTATAAAGCCCAAGTACGAATAGCGTGGGCCACACCTGCCTGATCATTTGTCAAGGTTACATATTTACTCAAAGATTTGATGTCATTACTAGCATTTCCCATGGCAACGCTCTGACCAACAAATTCAAGCATTTCAATATCGTTGGCCGCATCTCCCAAAGCCATGATTTGATCCGGGTTATTGTTAAGCTTTTCTGCTAAATGTTTAAGACCGCTAGCCTTAGTTGCCCCCTGTGGCATGATTTCAAAGATATAGTCTTGACTACGAACTGTGCTATAGCTCTGATCAAGTCTATCTTGCACAGCATTTTGGAAGGCATCCAAAGGTTCAGAATCAGCCATATACATAGCTTGAAAAATCACTTGCCCTTCCGCAAAGATTTCTTCCAAACTCCTAGCTTTGGCTTCTGCGAAAACAGTCCCAGCATCATAAGCCACTAGCTCAGGTACCTCATCACCCACAACATAGTATGTTTTTTCACCAGTAAAGGTTAGAGCCACCTTTGGGAAGTCTTCACACGCCTGCAAGAGTTCTTCCATTTCAGGACGAGATAAACTTTCAGATTGAAGTAAGGTCCAATTTTTAGTTTCATAGATCGAACAACCATTGTTCATGATAATGTACTCTTCTTCACTAAGACCCAATTTTTCAAAATGGGGAACAATGCCTGAACGTGGGCGACCTGTACAGAGTACGATTTTAATACCTGCTGCAGCCGCCTCTTGAATAGCCTTGATATTCTCTTCAGGAATCTCTTTTTGGCTATTTAAAAGTGTCCCGTCCATGTCAATTGCAATAAGTTTCACTTGGTTCTGAGTCATTTTATTCTCCTTTGCCCCTAAAAAGTATCATAAATAGTTAACTGGTATTGTTCGATGATGCTGTTCAATTTATCTCCATAGGTAGTGTCTGTGGCATAAACGCCTGTTAGGGCAGCTGTTGCATCTTTATAGCTTCTAGTTTTGGAGCGGTGTACTCCCACATAGTAGCTTCCCTCGAGAAAGTCCACATAGTCCTGCAACGAATTCTCAACGGAGCCATAGGAACGAAAGGCAGCATCGATATGGTATGGATTCCCCTTACCATCATCCTCCCAGGTCGGTAGCGTTACACTTTGGCCATTGTATTTTCCTTTAATTCCAAAGAAATTGTAGGATGGCTTTTGACTTAATTGTGAGTGCCCAGAGTCCGATTCTAGAATAGCCTGGGCTATCATGACAGATGCATAAAGATCATTTCTAGCCGCCAAATAGCGCGACGTCTCACCAATCTCGGCAATGAAAGCAACCGTCGTCTCATCCGTAGATGTCATATTCTTTTCCATAGTCAACCTTGGAAAATTTAAACTAGCTAGGAGTCCCAATAAAGCAAATAGGCCAATAAAAATCAGACTCCACTTTTGGAAAAATTTAGGAAAAAGCAAGAAAGACTTCTTTTTCTTTTTAGTTTTCTTAGGTCTAGCTTTCGACTTAGTTTTCTTTTTTCCTTTCGCCAATCGGTCACCCCCCTCAATTCATACTAACTCCTCTAAGTATATCAAAATTCACTAAAAAAGACCCAAACCAACTGGTTTAGACCCCTCATCCAATATGAAATTAAATAGCATCTCCACCCCGTTCGCCAGTACGAATACGAATGACATCATCAATAGGAACAATAAAAATCTTCCCATCACCGACTTCGCCAGTCGCCACAGCACTACGGATAGCATCAACAACTTCATCAACTGCCAGGTCCTTGACTACTATTTCCACCTTAACCTTAGCCAATAAGGTCGGAACAATCCGTTGACCACGAACGAACTCCGCAAAGCCACGTTGGGTTCCATACCCCAAGACCTGACTTACAGTCATTCCTTTAGCCAAACCACTACCAGTCAAGGCATTTTTCAAATCTTCCAATTTATCCGAACGAATAATCGCTTCTATTTTTTTCATCAGTATCCTCCTACGAATCCATACCCATAAAGGTTGGATAAGCTGTTTCCTTGTGTTCACAGTCATCAAGACCAATAGCTTCATCACGGTCACTGACACGTAAAGGCATATAACGAGCAATTACTTTTATGGTACCATAGGTTACCAGCCCCGACCAAGTAGCTGTGAGAATAATGGCCAAAACTGTCACTAAAAACAAACGAACATTCCCATAGATGAGTCCAACATTAGCCTTATCTAGGGCTAGATTTGGTGTTGTAAAAATAGCTGTAAACAAACCACCAAAGATACCTCCGACACCATGGCAACCAAAAGCATCCAAAGCATCATCATAGGCAAAGCGTTTCTTCAAGACAGAAATGGCATAGAAACAAACCGGACTAACCATAGCTCCAATTAGAATGGCACTCCAGATTGAAACGAAACCAGCTCCAGGTGTGATGGCAACAAGTCCGGCTACTAAACCAGTCGAACCACCGACCAAAGATGGATGACCTGATACATATTTTTCAAGAGCTAGCCATGAAAACATGGCAGCAGCTGCTGAAACATGCGTAGTCACAAGAGCATGAACTGCTAAGCCATTGGCCGCTAGGGCAGAGCCTGCATTAAAACCAAACCAACCAAACCATAGGAGACCCGCTCCCAGCAGAACAAAAGGAACATTATGGGGACGGTGCTCTAAAATCCCATAGTCACGACGTTTTCCAACTACAATTGCCAAAACCAAGGCCGAAATACCAGAAGTAATGTGGACCACATCACCACCCGCAAAGTCAATCGTTCCCCACTTGGCAAGAATTCCGTCTCCCCATACCATATGTGCAAAAGGATAATAGACCAAAAGTAGCCAAAAGACTACGAAAATAGCTAAAGGGGTAAAGCGCATACGCCCTACTACTGAACCTGTCAAAATCGCAACACAGATAATGGAAAACATCATCTGAAAAGCCGCAAATAAGAGATCAGGAATGGCTAGACCACGACTTGAAGTCGTTTCAGAGACTCCATGTAAAAAAAGATGACTAATATTTCCAAAGAAATGGCCCTGACCACCAAAAGAAAGTGAATAACCAGCAACAACCCACAAGAGGGAAGCAATCGCTAAGGGAAGAACAGACATCATCATGGTATTAATGACATTTTTTCGACGCCCAAGGCCACCATAGAAGAAGGCTAAAGCTGGTGTCATCAAGCACACCATGGCTGAACATATCAATATAAAGGCACTGCTACCTGTATCCATGAAACCACTCCAATCAAAAGTAATTATTTTTATGTTAGATAATATAACACAAAATTACAAAGTCTACAAGCTTATTTATAGAATTTTTTGATAATTCTTTCTTTTCTGACATCTTATGTCGCCACAAAAAAGGGTTCTATAATTTCTGTAGTGGGTAAAACCACTGTAGAGATTATAGAGCTTTTTGAATGCAGATAAAAAGTCCCATAAGAGCTATAATGAAAAGCAACCAAACCATCATTAGGAAGAACTTATGAGACTTATTAAGAATACCCAGAATTAATCGAAATTAAAGACCCAAACATCATTATTTCTCTTGTTTTTGAAAAAGATACCTACATCGAGGTTCAAGCAACACTCGATTACCCTGCACCACCATGCCCTAACTGCCAAGGAAAGTTGATCAAATATGACTTTCAAAAGCCTTCTAAAATTCCTCTCCTTGAACAAGATGGAACTCCAACACTACTACGCCTGAAAAAACGTTGCTTCCAGTGTAAAAGTTGTAGGAGAGTCACGGTAGCTAAGACATCAATCGTTGAGAAAAACTGCCAAATCTCCAATCTAGTCCGGCAAAAAGTTGCACAGCTCCTTACTGAAAAGGTGTCACTAACAGATATTGCCAGAAGACTTCGTGTATCAACGTCCACTGTCTATCGTAAGCTTGACCAGTTTACTTTCAAGGAGCATTATGACAAGCTCTGAGGTGGCCATTTTAGTCAACGGCGAGAAGGTTCATGGCTACACCATACTCAATGATGCCATTGGGTTCAATCGCCTGTTGGGCGACTTGAAAACTGTTCATACCCCTGAGATTATATTTGAGGACACAGGCGTCTATTCTCGACGTCTTCAGACCTTTCTTGAGGAATGTGGTTACGCTTATACTCGGCTAAATCCACTGGAAGCTAAGAAGCAATTGGACAGTCTGCGAGTTCGTAAAACAGATAAAATTGATGCTGAAAAGTTGGCTAAATCTCAGCTTGTGCACAATCGTAAACCAACTTACGTGCAGGAAGAAGTTTATCAACACCTGCGTGATTTAAGCCGTTTCTATCAAAATATGACAGAAAATCTTGTTCGAACTAAAAACCGTCTGCACAAGGTTCTACAAGTCACCTTTCCTGGATTGGAAAATCTCTTATCCACACCAACTGGAGAGCAATATTGGAACTTAATGATAGCTTTTCCATGTAAAGAGTTCGTATTAAGCCTATCTCAAAGTGACTTGTATGAGATTATCCGTCAATCTACCTCCAAACGCATCTCTGAAAAGCGTATTGCTTACCTGACTGATAAACTTATAAAACTCGCTAAACAATCTTTTTGTGCGGTCAAGAAAACCTCTCCAATGCTTGAAGAGGTTCGTTACTATGCTCAAGAATTGCTTCGTCTTTCTGAACGTAGACAAGTTGTCTTAAACGACATGGTAGCTCTAGCTCAGCCTTTACCAGAGTATGACATCTTACGGTCAATTCCTGGCATCGCAGAAACCACAGCGACATCTATCATTGGCGAGAATTGGGAGATATTCGTCGCTTTCAGTCTACCAATCAAATCAACGCTTTTATTGGTATTGATCTCAAACACTATGAATCGGGAGATTTCCTAGGTCAAGAGCATATTACTAAACGAGGTAATCCCTATGCCAGAAAAATCTTGTTCAAGTGCATTCACAACATCGCTTCAGCTAGTCATACCAATCCCTGCCATATCGCTGACTTTTATAAGAAACGAAAAAGACAATCGACAATAGCTTCAACTAAGCCATGTACGATTGCCTCTATACATCGTCTCATTCGAACAATGGATTACCTCATTACGCATAACAAACTTTACAATTATTCTTTGACCCAAAATCGATAAGCCTGTCTATGCCGTATTATTGTAACACCTTGTTTCAAAAAATACCAGATGAGGTGTTTTTTAGCATGCCCTTTTATGGATCAAAAAGTGTTAAAAATAAGACAGTAACCTCAGAATAGCTACTGTCTTATCTCTTTTTTTACTTAAAGTCTTGATAGACTTAGCAAATGGTAGAAAAGAGCCTTCTTTATCTGATTGCAAATTAGCATCTAATGAGAATCAAAATGATTATTCTTCATCTTCTCTTTTCTTACGAGCAATCAATGCAAATCCACTTAGGGCTCCTAGAAGTCCAAGTGCTCCAAGGCTAGCATGATCTTCTGTACCTGTATTTGGAAGTTCACGTTGACCATCCATGTATTGAGGCGTAGAAGGCGCTACTGGTTGGGCTGGAGTTGTTGGAGTTCCATTATTGTTTCCATTGTTATCTCCATTATCTGCTGGTGCAGGATTTGGTTTAGGATCATTTGGTACATAATTAATTGGTGTATCCTTCGTTGGATCTTCCGGTACATTAGGTACTTCATATCCTTTTGTTGGATCATTTGGATCAACTGGTTTCAATGGTTGACCTTCTGGATCCACAGGAACAAATCCTGGTACATAAGGTACTTTAGGTTTCTCAGTTCCTGGTTTAGTTGGATCTTTCGGATCGTTTGGATATGGAATTGGATTTGTTGGTGTTCCTGGGATATTTGGCACCCATGAACCTAACTTATCGTAAACAACTGTTTCGTTGATATCCTTGATTGTATCAGGTGTTACTTTTACATCTTTAGTTGATGATTCTAGATCTCCAGCTTTAGCAATGTATCCTTTCACAACTGGTACTGGGTATCCGTTGAAGATATCGTCGTTACGATCTGTTGTCCATTCTCCATATGTGATTTCTCCTGTAACTAAGTTAACTTCAGCATCACGAGTGAACTTGATTGTTTCAACACGAGTTTCAGATATTTCTTTTCCGTTACGATCTACATACTTGATAGTACGTGTAGCAGCTTTCTCAATTACCATATCTTTTACAGTATTTGGCCATACTGGGCTATTTGGATCGTTAGGGAATACTGGTTTACCTGGTTCTGGTGTAGATGGTGTTACTGGAGTTCCATCTGGGTTCTTCGGTAAGTTTGGATTATTTGGATCTACTGGTTTACCTGGTGTAACTGGAATAATTCTTTCAGCTACTGTTACATTGAAGATTTGATCTACAGATTTATCCTTATCAAATACTCTGTCTGTATCTTTAGATGGGAAGTCGTTCTTAACTATTCTGTATCCAGCTTTTTCAAGTTTTTCAATAGTCTTAGTTACTTCATCAACTTTAGACTTAGTGAAGTTAGCTCCTGAATCACCTTCATCTACTACTGGAGTTGCTACTACTTTACCATTTTCAGTTACGAAGTTTGTGATAGCTTTTTGTTTATCAGTTACGTAATTGATTGGTGTATCCTGAGTTGGATCGCTTGGAATTGATGGTGGGTTGTAACCCTTGCTTGGATCGTTCGGATCTTTAGGTGTCAATGGTGTTGTGCCATCTGGACCTACTGGGGTAGTGCCTGGTACATGTGGAATCAATGGAAGATCAGTACCTGGTTTCGTTGGATCTGTTGGATCGTTTGGATATGGAAGATTTGGTACTTTTGGAAGTCCGTCTGGTACATTTGGTACGTATGAACCAAGCTTCTTGTATTGTACAACTTCTTCGCTATCCTTATCGTCAGGAGTCACTGTCTTCGCTGCTACATTAGCCTTATCTGCCACAAAGCCAGTTACTACTGGTGTAGCTTCTTCGGCCAATTCTTTCGTAGCTGGTGTCCATGCACCGAAGGTTTCCTCACCAGTTACACGGTTACGTTCACCTGTACGTGTGAAGGTTGCTTCTTGAGTTACTGGAGCTTTCAGAGCTGGACGACCGTCTGTTTGACCATCTGCGTATTCATACTTGATCGTACGAGTTACTTTGCTATTCAATTTAGCTGGGTCTGTTACTGGCTCTTTACCTTGACGAAGAGTAACCACGAATTGTTGGTCCGTCTTATTATCATTGTCAAAGTTCTTAGGTCCTGCGAACTCATCGTTCACCACTTCGTAACCCTTGTCTGTCAATTCTTTCAGACGGGCTGCGTAGTTGGTAGTTCCGATTGGCTCACCTGACTTACCGCTTTCAACGACCTTACCAAGTTCCTTGTTGTTATCGTCTTGGTCTACGAAGGTAATAATCGCTTTTTGACCATCTTTAACGTAATTGATTGGTGTATCCTGAGTTGGATCGCTTGGAATTGATGGTGGGTTGTAACCCTTGCTTGGATCGTTCGGATCTTTAGGTGTCAATGGTGTTGTGCCATCTGGACCTACTGGGGTAGTGCCTGGTACATGTGGAATCAATGGAAGATCAGTACCTGGTTTCGTTGGATCTGTTGGATCGTTTGGATATGGAAGATTTGGTACTTTTGGAAATCCGTCTGGTACATTTGGTACGTATGAACCAAGCTTCTTGTATTGTACAACTTCTTCGCTATCCTTATCGTCAGGAGTCACTGTCTTCGCTGCTACATTAGCCTTATCTGCCACAAAGCCAGTTACTACTGGTGTGCCTTCTTCGGCCAATTCTTTCGTAGCTGGTGTCCATGCACCGAAGGTTTCCTCACCAGTTACACGGTTACGTTCACCTGTACGTGTGAAGGTTGCTTCTTGAGTTACTGGAGCTTTCAGAGCTGGACGGCCGTCTGTTTGACCATCTGCGTATTCGTACTTGATTGTACGAGTTACTTTCTTGTTGAGCTTAGCTGGGTCTGTTACTGGCTCTTTACCTTGACGGTAAACGTAGGTTACTATACCGTTGGCACCCCAATCATTAAGCATTCCTGAAGGCGACAGACTACCAGGTTTCATCCCAACAAATTCATAGTTAGGAATATCCTTCTGTTCAGTGGTATAAGTTTTACCTTTGAAAGCACCTTGTGGATAGGTTACTGAGCCTTCAGCGATTATATGACCTTGCTCATCTTCATAACGTACGTCAACAGAGGCACCTTGATAGAAGTTAAAACTATCGATTTTGAACTGTTGCAAGTTCTTGTTGCCACCAGTCGACGCTGTAACCACCATAGACATCACTTCTTCTGGAGACGAAACTGTCTTCTTCCATTCCTTGGTACCAGAATTACTTTCGTAAGAGATAGTTAATTCCTTGGTTGTACCGTTATAATCGATAGTAAATTTATGGAATTGATTGTCCAGGTCACTTTTGTCCAGACTCTGAGCACTATCAAAGTCTGTGTCAGCCCACCAACGTTCATAGTCGACACTTTTTCCTTGGTAATTACCAGTAATATTTTTTAAAGTGGTGTTTACCCAAGCACCGTATTGATCTAATTTAGGGTCTTCAGCCCATCCGTATTCGAAGAACCCTTTACCACTAGTATTAAAACGATCTCCTTTTGGTGGTGCGAAAACGTTATGGTAGGTGTCCAGTTTGAAACCAGTTGCGTTACGCAAACCACCGATACCAAGGTTACCACCAGAGGCACCGAGGTCTGTTGGCTCCCCTGTATGGAAGGCAAAACCGATACCATCGGCACCACCTTTAGCTTGTGTCTTGTCACCAAGGTTAACCGCACCAATCAGCTTGAAGCTTTGGTTCATATTAATCTTACTATTCAGACTGAAATTACCTCCCTTAGAGGTTTCATCTGGAGTAAGGGTTACGATACCGTTATCTTTGTCATAGGTAGCTGAACCATTCAATCTGAAGTAGTCAAGGAAGTTTTCTTTCGTTACAGTTGTTTCTCCTGTTTTTGGATCATACGAACGGAAGCCACTTGCTCCTGCATTACGGAAATCGCTTGCTCCTGCACTACGGAAACCGCTTCTCCTGCTCTACGGAAACCAGCGTAACCTTTAATTATTTCGTTTTGAGCTGCTGCTAATGCGGAAATAGCTTCACTCTTAGCTACTACATTTGGTGTTTTGCTAGCTACTTTTTTAGCTGATTCCTTAGGTTCTTCAGCAACAGTTGATTCTGCAGCCGTTTCAGATGAAACTGCAGTTGACTCTGCAACAGCTGAAGCCGCCGATGAAGCTACTGGAGCCTCAGACTGAGCTACAGGGGCAGCTGATTGACTAGCCACTACTGAAGCTTTAGATGCTTGTGAAGTAGCTTCTTTCAATACTGCGTCACTTTCTGAAGTAGCTTCTGATTTAACAGTCTTGTCTTCTACTTTGCTAGATAACTCTCCTGCAGAGGTAGAAGATGCTGTTGAGGCAACACTCGAAATTGCATTGTCTTCAGCAACAGTTGCTACGGTTGAATCCTTACCTATGGTCGAATCAGAATCATTCGTTCCCGAATCTTCTCCTGAATTTGGCACAGAGGTCGGTTTCTCCGTAGAGGTGCTTGAAGAATCTGTCTTAGCTAGCGTATCGGCTGAGACAACATTCCCCCCAAAGACCATGAAAGCTGCAACAGCTACAGAAGCCACGCCCACACTAAGCTTACGAACTGAGAATCGAAGCCGTTTATCAGCATTCGCACGGTTTAATCTGCGTCTTGCATTTTTATCCATGAATATTTCTCCCTTTTTCAAATATAGTCCAACTACCTATTATGCAATATTCAATCATTTGATGTTTAAAAATATATAATAATATGAAGTTGTTGATTATAATGCCAAACCTCTAACATTATATCACATTCATTATACTTGTTTTTTCTCATTATATCAAGAGTTTTACTATTAAATTTTTTCCATCATAACAATAATGTAACATTGTGTTACTAACTTCTAAATGCATGTTTTATACTCCAAAATGCGTAATCTTCATTTATTCAAAAATGACCTGTCTACTTCTTGCTACAAAAATCGAAAAGAAGCGACCTTCCGTGACAAAAGAAAGCTCAGTCCAGCAGCGGGTTAAAGCACTTAACTCTAACGACTTTCACATTTTGTGTCTTGAATATACAATATAAGTGCACAATAAAAACTCATAAGATTTTCTAGTAAAATAGAATTGAACGAACTAGTTACGAAAGGAAATCTTATGAGCTATCATCATTCATCATTTTACCATAGACGAGCGTGAAAGTATTCTTGTTAACCGTACGCAAGGCCTAAATTTTTCTCAAATTGCTAAATTACTTCATCGTCATCCGTC
>SKER01000948.1_pt1 | contig 27715 bp, 3 predicted proteins | sample 4826961 | NCBI WGS metagenome assembly SKER01 (sample SAMN11008804, study PRJNA524170) | human gut metagenome | biome: Human fecal sample; material: Feces; isolation source: fecal sample from pouch patient p47 | host: Homo sapiens | place: Israel: Tel-Aviv | collected 2016-11-16 | reverse complement strand
TACAAGATGCAAACACAAGGGAAAGGAGTAGCAGATGCAGAATAAGAAAAAAGCTAATTGGGGCTCTCTAGCACGTCTTCTACGCTTTTTGTGGCAAGACTACAAACTTTCGCTTTCTATCGCCTTTGTTCTCATTGTGGTCGCTTCCTTGGCAACGGTTAATTTGACGGCCTCTATTCAGTCCTTGGTTGACGTTTATGTTCAACCTATGCTCAAATCTGGCAGCCATGACTTTGGTCCGCTTTTACATTTCTTGACTTCAGTGGCTGTCTTCTGTCTTATCGGTGTGATTGCCAACTATGTGTCATCACTCCTCATGGCGACGATTTCGCAAGATTCTCTACGTTCTCTTCGTAATCAGCTCTTTGCTCGTATGCAAAAGCTCCCTGTTCGCTACTTTGACACTCACCAACACGGTGACATCATGTCTATCTACACCAACGACATCGATGCCCTCCGTCAGGCTGTTGAGCAATCCATTCCACAGTTGCTACAAACGGCCATTACCTTGATTGGGGTGACTGTGACCATGCTTACGGTTAGTCCTCTTCTCTTTATCGTGGTCCTAGTCATGGTAGGCATCATGTTTATGGTCATCAAGAATGTATCAGCCAAATCAGGTCGTTACTTTGGTGAACAACAAAAGAACCTAGGGATTGAAAATGGCTTCATTGAAGAAATGATGTCAGGTCAAAAAGTAATCAAGGCTTTTGTCCACGAAGAAGAAAGCATGGCTGACTTTGACAAGATTAACGAGCAACTCTTTGAATCTTCTTACTTGGCCAACCGCTATGCCAATGTTCTCATGCCAATTCTTGGGAACTTAGGAAATGTTTCCTTTGTTTTGACTGCCTTGGTTGGTGGACTCTTTGCCCTTAATGGTGTCGGTGGTTTGACTATCGGTGGTCTCATGGCCTTCCTACAATTGAACCGTTCTTTCAACGGACCTATTACTCAGGTCTCTCAACAACTGAATTTTGTTCTTATGGCACTTGCCGGTGCTGACCGTATCTTTGACCTTCTAGACGAACCAGAGGAAGTTGACCAAGGTAAGGTCACTTTGGTCAATTACGAACTGGTAGATGATCAGATGGTTGTGACAGACAAGAAAACCAATCTCTGGGCTTGGAAACACCCACGTCCAAATGGTGACTACGAATTGGTCGAGTTGGTCGGAAATGTGGTCTTTCAAGACGTTGATTTCTCTTACGATAGTAAGAAACAAATCCTTCATGACGTTAATCTCTATGCAGACAAGGGGCAAAAGGTAGCCTTTGTGGGTGCGACAGGTGCTGGTAAGACGACGATTACCAACTTGATTAACCGTTTCTACGATATCCAATCTGGTGTGATTACCTATGATGGTATTGATGTCAAGTTAATCGAGAAAGATTCTCTTCGTCGCTCACTTGGTATCGTGCTTCAAGATACCCATCTCTTCACAGGGACTATCGCTGAAAATATTGCCTATGGTCGTGCCGATGCGACGCGAGAGGAAATTCTTGAAGCTGCCCGTATTGCTAATGTGGATTCCTTTGTGCAACACTTGGATAATGGGTATGACACTGTTCTTACAGATGACGGTGCAGGCTTGTCTAACGGACAACGTCAGCTTATCGCCATTGCGCGTGCTGCCCTTGCCAATGCACCGGTTCTTATCCTTGACGAGGCGACATCCTCTATTGACTCTCGTACTGAAAAAATGGTTCAAGAAGGGATGGACCGACTTATGGAAGGACGTACGGTCTTCGTTATTGCCCACCGTCTTTCAACCATTGTCAACTCTGACGTTATCATGGTTATGGACCACGGACGAATCATTGAACGTGGTGACCACGACAGCCTTATGGAACAAGGTGGTACTTACTACCGACTTTATACCGGTGGTCTGGAAATTGATTAAGACTAAAAAAACTCAGGTTTTGCCTGAGTTTTTTTGCATCTGAAGAAAAGGTTTCTTTTGAGACTTTTCTTGCAAAAACGATAGATTTGAGATCTTAAATCTCAACTTCTTCTAAACCTCGTGAGTCTAGGCGATAGATCTTTTGGCAGACTTGTCTGAGGTAGTTGACATCATGCGATACCGTCAGAATTGCCCCTGGATAGTTCTCGAAGAGCTGTCGGACTTGGGGCTGTGAGGTGGGGGAGAAATTTCTGGTTGGTTCATCTAGGATAAGGAGCTGAGGGGCTTCTAAGACCAGGTGTAGTAGGAGTAGTTTTCCTTTCTGTCCTCCAGATAAATCAGAGATTGCATGGTTCATTTCATCATGACTAAAGTTGAGGTTAGCGAGATGGGAGCTTATAACCTCTCGTTCAGACTTGTCGCCAGTCTTACTCAAAAACGCTATTGGAGACAAATCCAGTGGCAAGATAGTGTCATAACGTTGGGGCATGTAGCCAATGGTCAGGTCTGTCTTCTGGCTAAGTTTTTGGTAGAGATAGTGTAAGAGAGTAGATTTACCGCAGCCGTTATCTCCAACAATACCAATTTTTTCCTGGCCTTTCAAAGAAAGTTTGAGGTGGTCAATGGTCAGGTGAGGAGCTATGTTTATCTGCTTTTCATCCAGATTTAAGAGATATTTCCCCTGAGGTAGAGGGTCAATATGAGAAAAGAAAAGTTCAATACTGTCTTCTTTATCAGGCATCTGTGTCATGTCTTGGGCAAGGCGGTCGTAGCGTTTTTCTTGTGAGAGGACTGCTTTCATCTTTTTAGCAACCAATCGTCCTTGTGTACTATCATGCGTATTGCGTAGGGTGGTTTGGACATTTTGTTTGATACGGCGATGCTTAGCCATGGCTTTGTCATAGGCTTTTTTCTCGGTTTTCGCTTGCTGCATCTGTTGTTGGTAGCTATCAGTGCGTTGTTGGCTATAGTTATCATAGTCGAGGTGCTCCACACTGGTCCTCGCCTGTCGACGACGTTTAAGGAGTTCCAGATGGATAATGGTATCCGCTGTCTGGCTTAGTAGGTCCTCGTCATGTGAGATATAGACAATCGTTTTATCAGAGTGCTTGATAAAGTCTTTTAACCAAGTCATAGTAGTCAAGTCCATATCGTTTGAGGGCTCATCAAGAAAAATGACGTCGTGGGGACGAGCTAATTCTCGGATGAGTTGAATTTTGAGTTTCTCACCACCTGATAGAGTGGAGATAAGCTGACTACTAGCAAAACGCTCACTATCAAAATGAAGTTCATCAGCCAGACGATAGAGGGTGGCATAGTCTAGGTCATAAGTGTCCGCAAAGAAGTAGTCGTTAAGGGTTAGAGATTGCAAGCTATCCGAAATCTGTTGGGGAATATAGACCTGTGGGCTATCTGTTTTGTTAATAGTTCCCTCGTAAGATAGATGGTCAAAATGTGCTTTTGGATTGACCAGAAGGACAAGGAGACTAGATTTTCCATTGCCTTCCTCCCCAATGATGGCGACTTTTTCGCCTGTAGCTATCGTTAGATTTAGATCATGAACGAGTTCACGCAAATCCTTGGTATGTGTTATGGTTAGGTGTTGAATCTGTATCATAGGACCTCCTAGGTCAGAGTATTTGTCGATATTGTTTCATGGGAAGTAGTTTTTTACTTCAAACAATATCAAAGGTCAAAAAACAGTCCTACCTTATAAGATAGAACTGCCTTGAAACTAGCTAAAAAGCCCTCTAGGAGATAGTGATAGTGTGGATGCAAAAAAACTCCGATACCATCAACAAGTTTTCTACAGAAAAAGAGCGCAAAAAAGACATGAAAACAATCTATCAAATAAAGCAGGTTTATTGTGAATAGACTTAGTTGTTCATGTCTCCATTTACCTCCGAATGTTACTTGTCTCGATTGTACGCTGTCAGAGAGCTTTTGTCAAATGAAAATCGAAAATCCAGCTCTCTTAGACCGCCGATGTACCTTATCAATAGTCCCCACCTATGCTGTGAGTGGAATAGGATAGATCTACTTTATTATAGAAAATAAATCTATATAAAGTTATAAAGAAGCCGAAGTCAATTTAACTCTTGAAATTAGCTGAAAAAGCAGATATTGAAGATTATTCAAACCAGTAAGGTCTAAGTCTTTCTATACTTAATGATTAAGGCTACTTACAAACGTTATTTGCTACAAATAAAAAATATCTCAGTTTCAAAATCCAAACACTGAGTAAATAAACATTCTGGCTGACTCGAGCAATTTGGAGCATGTCCAATCTTTTTAGTGTCTAATATTTGTGATGTACTTTTGGCTGTCTGATAGACTTCTTGGACGTCGATTAGCAAATGAGTCAAGATATGATTGTAGTGTTTGAAAAACAAAAAAATAAATTTACTTACTTTTTAACATGCGGATATAATAGGCTAATTTTTTTGCTTCAACGAGAAGAAATATTAAAGCATAAATGAGAATATCAGCTATTTAAACTAGTTTTATTTTCTCATGAGTTTAGAATGATAACATGTTCAAGTCGATTAGGTTAAAAATGAAAGTGAATTTTATATTTTCATAGAAACTTGGAAATACGCCATAATAAAGAATTTTGACATATTTTAGGTGGAATTCAGGAAGTTAAAACAATAAAATTATCAGACAACTAATTTTATTTTAAAAAAGTGAGATTAAAACCTTGACTGTAAATTGTCAGAATGTTAGAATGTGGAGTGAATCATGACTATGAGAAAACTGACTTATAATCATGTGACCTATAACTAACTATCTTTTAGAGGGAGATTTTTAATGAAAGACTTTTTTAATAGACGCCAACGCTTTTCATTGCGTAAATATTCGTTTGGTGTCGCTTCAGTCTTGCTAGGAACAGCACTTTTTGCTGCCCATAGTGCACAGGCAGATGAAGTAGCAACTCCAACTGTATCGGCGGGTAATCCGGGCACATCCGTAGCAGGAGAAAGTTCAAGTAGTTTAGTCAATACTACGACAACAGCACCCCAACCAAATCCAGCAGCTAGCGTGACTTCCCCATCCGCTTCTGCAACATCTACGTCAACAGTTGCTTTGGTATCACCAGCTTCAGAAGTAGCAAATGCTTCAACAACAGAAACAACGTCTACAGCTACAGCACCAGCGACAACAGCAACGGCTGCAGCTACTGCTAGCTCAACTCCAACAGCTGCGGGTACTACATCTGTAGGTTCAGCAACTTCTTCTTCAACAGGTGCAACTAGCACATCAGCTGTAACTCCAACAGTGGTACAACCTACAGTGGCACAGCCGGTTGCTTCAACAACACAACCGACGGCTACAACACAACCTGTATCAGCGCCTACAGCTACTCAGCCAGTCGCTTCAACACAGCCTACATCGGCTTCAGTGGCACAACCTGCAACGACAACTTTGACAACGTCAACACCAAGTCCAACGTCTGCTGCGAATACAGCAGCCTTGACAACAATGTTGACGGCGAACCCAATGTCCGCTGCAGGAACTGCAACAGAAGTACGTAGTCGTAGCAGTCGTAGACGTCGTTCGCTTGATAATCCAGAATCAACAAGTCACACAACTGGTGCAGCAACAGCGACACCAACTATGAGTGATCCTAACGGAGCAACGATTACTAACCGTCCTCTTGTTGTACCTACGCCAAAAGATCCAAATGATCATATTACAGCTGGTATTAACTACCAATTGAATCCAAATACTTCTCAGTATACTTATCTCGTTACTGATTTGATGGGATTCAATAAAGCATACAACACGAAGTACTATTATCGTATGTCTAAACCATACGACAACTCTACAAATGTAACCATTGAGTTGGTAGATGGTGCTACAAACACTGTTAAAGAAACAAAACAAATCAATGGTGCTGGTACTGTTAACTTAGGTCAAGCTACACTTGCTCCTATTTCTGGGGCTAAGCAGGCCTATATTGAGTTCCGTTTTGAAAATATTGTGGATGCAGATAAGACAAACCGTCCAGCTCTACGTGCAACTTGGAAATACAATGGTAGTGCTACTGATTTTGATGGCCAACGTTCGGCTATTCAAATCTATGATGTAGTTAATCCTGCTAACGAAGGTACTACAATCACGGATCCACAATACTACATTCCACGTCTAACTCATAAAACAACGTATTATAAAGTTGTTGATAAAAATGCATCAACTTATGATATGAATCGTCTTGTCGGTAAATTTGTTCAAGATACAAATGGGAACTATATTAAAAACTCATCTACTGCGGGTGATTATAAACTTGTAAATAAAGATGGTACACCAGATGTTGGTACACAGTCATATAGAGAAACTGGAAACGAAGAAAGTCTTGGTAGCTTTACTCTAACTGCTATGGAGGGACAGGATTTCCATGCCTCAGCCCTTCGTGCTTTTGAAGGTTACAGTCTTTATCAAACAGCGGATCCTCGCTCACTTGTAGATGTGCTTAAAAAGCCTTATCAAGTAGGTCAACGTTGGTTTGACGTCGCCAATGCAGAGGGTGCTGTTAAACGTATTAAGGAAGTTGTCAAAGAGGATGGTACCGTCCGTATCGAAATGTGGGCCATTAAATCTGATAGCTTAAATAAGATTGCTAAAGACGTAAATACTGATGGATATGTAAAAGTTTACGAGACAGTCATTCGTCCGGGAAGCAATAACAAAATTGACCATCCAGAAGATTTTGGTAAGAACCCTACCATTGATGATGCTGGTTGGAATAGAGATAATAATAAGCCAAGCTATGAAGGTCTTAAACCTGAGTATAGAGATAAGCTTGTTATGGGGCAACCTTTTGCTATTTTCTCAGATAAACAAAACACTAACTATAAGGGTGACTTAGAGTTTGCTAGAGGTTCAGGCGCAGACTTTATTTATAAACGTCCAGATGGCACTTTCTATCGAATGTCTTGGGCTGGGAATGTAGCACAAAATAATGTTGAAGTTAAAGAAAATCCTGTAAGTGCTACTGAGGCTGCTCAATATAGTCCACGTTATTCTTCTGCAGGTGAGTTTTATGTAAACCGTGGTAGCTCAAATACGTCCTATACGATTAATGGTGTTCCAGTTGCTTCAGGTAACATTTTCCGTTTGGAAAACAAATTGTCACCTAGCTATGAAACGGTTTACTATTATGTAAAAAACGAACCTATTGATATTGAACTTAAGCTAAAGAAAGTCCTAAAGAGTCTTAATACGACAGTACAACCTGAATTGAAAAAGGGAGACTTCTCTTTTAATATAACAAATGTTGCGGCAGACCCTGCTAATCCACTTGAAAAAGATGGACCGGCTATTAATGCGACAGTAACAAACAAGGAAGATGGTTCTATTCCCTTCACTCAAAAAATAAGACAAGCTGATGGTACTGAAAAAGAAGTATCGCTTATCCAATTAGACAAAGTTGGTATCTATAAATATCGTATTACAGAAGTAGCTGGTTCTGATACTGAAGTTGACTATGATGGAATGAGTGTTACGGCAACCGTTACAGTTACAGAAAAGAAAGACTCTTCTGGCAACTACTTGGGTGAGTATGAATATACTGTTACGTACACTTCAAAAAATGGTCAAGATGACTCTGGAAACACTGATGTTTCAGCAACAAATCCGACGGGAACCGGTACTGATACTGAATTCAACAACTTTGTTGTAGCTCCAGTAAACGTTGAATTTGACTTTACGAAGAAATTATCTGGTCGTAATCTAAAAGCAAATGAGTTTACTTTTAATCTTTTGAATGAAGCAGGTACAGTGGTTGGTACTGCAAAAAATGATGCGAACGGTAATATTAAATTCACGGGCATTAAATACAAAGTTAGTGACCTTGGAACAAATTCTGCAGGAAAGCGAAATGACAGCAAGACCTTTAACTACACTGTAAAAGAGGTTGTGCCAACGACAGCCGAAGCTGGTATGTCTTATGACCAAATGGAAGCGAAAGTAGCTGTTACTGTTACTAAGACAGGTCATACTTTGACAACTGCTACAACTTACTCATCAGTTAATGGTATTGATGCTAATGGTAACCCAACGACGGGTGTAGATAAAGAATTTAACAATACCTTCACACCGAACCCAGTAAAAGTAAACCTTGAGTTCGATAAGTCTCTTTCAAATGGTACGCTTAATGCTGGTGATTTCAGCTTTAAATTGACTGGTGACGGTAATGTTAATGAAACAGTAACAAATAAAGCTAATGGTAAGATTAACTTTAGTACGTTGTCATTCGATAAAGCTGGTGTCTATAACTACACTGTAAAAGAAGTAGCTGGAACAAACACAGATGTTGATTATGATGCGATGACAATCAACGTGAAGGTTACCGTAACAAAAGATGCCAATACGGGTCTATTGTCAGCAAGCACGGTGATGACTTCATCAGGTGGTGAAGCAACAGATGCCAATGACAGAGTCTTCAACAACTTTGTCGTTCCTCCAGTACCGGTAAATGTTAATTTCACAAAAGCTTTAGCAGGTCGTACACTTGTAGCAGGTGAATTTACATTTGAAATGAAGGATGAAAACGGAGTTGTTGTTGCTACTGGAACCAATGATGAACATGGTGTTGTTACCTTTAATCAACTCCCAGAAGTGAAAAATGCTCAAGTTGGTAAAGTCATCAAGTACAAGGTGACTGAGAAAGTTCCAGCTAACAAAGAATTCGGTGTCACTTACGATAACATGGTTGCTGAGGTTTCTGTGACTGTTTCTAAGAATGCAGACCACACTTTGAAAGCAACGGTAACTTATCCAGGTGGAGATACAGAGTTTAACAATACGGTGACTCCTCCAACAACGCCAGATTTCCAACCAGAAAAATTCATCGTTAACAAAGAGAAATTTGACATCACTGGTAACAAGTTGATGGATGACGACAATGAGTTGACAAATGAATACACTGAAACAAATGCGGATCCATACGTAGACAAGACAAACAACAATGAGCCTGAAAACTTGAATACCAAGACAGTTAAGAAGGGCGATGAGATTGTTTACCAAGTATGGTTGGATACAACAAAATTAAAAGCAAGTGACAATATTCAAGCTGTTGGTATTACAGATAAATATGAAGCTGACAAACTAAAGATCAATGCTGCAGATATCAAAGCTTACGATTCAGTAACGGGTACAGATGTAACCTCTAAGTTTGTCATCACAGTAAACAACGGAGAAATCACTGCAACTTCTAAAGACGAGTTTATCAAAGATAAAGTTATCGACACAACTAAGTTCGAGTTTGGCCGTTACTACAAATTTGATATTCCTGCCACTGTTAAGACAACGACTCCAGATGGTGTGGATATCGAAAATACGGCAAATCAAATTGTTCACCAGTACGATCCGACAAAAAGAGATATCACTAAGCCAGAAAAACCAACACAAAAACGTGTCGTAAATCTTCCAATTTCACTTCCTCTTAACTTCACTAAGAGACTTGATGGTCGTCAGCTTCAGGCTAATGAATTTACTTTTGAACTCCGAAAAGATGGCGTTAAGGTTGCTGATGCCCAAAATGATGCACCAAATGCCAATGGTGTTGCCAAGATTAACTTTAAAGCACTTCAGTTCACCCATGCTGATCTTGGAAAAACTTATACTTATACAGTAAATGAAGTTGCGGGTTCAGATGCAACGGTGACATACGATACCATGGTTGCGACGATTACAGTCACTATCCAAAAAGATGGTACGGCTAAAGCTATCGTTGCACACTTGGACCAAGATGCACCAGATAAAGAGTTTAACAATACGGTGAAACCACCTGAAGAACCTAAGTTCAACCCAGAAAAATACGTTGTTTCTAAAGAAAAATTCGATATCACAGGCGACAAGTTGCTTGACGATGATTCTGAATTGACAGACAAGTATGGTGATACAAAGGCCAACCCATATGTAGACAACACGAACAATAACGAACCAGAAAACTTGAATACGAAGACAGTGAAACCAGGTTCTAAATTGGTTTACCAAGTATGGTTGGATACAAAACAATTTAGCGCAACTAACACTGAAAACATTCAAACAGTCGGCATCACAGATAACTATGATGAAGCTAAATTGGATGTGAATTCAATCAAGGTTTACGATAGCGTAACTGGTGCAGACGTTACTTCTAAGTTTGATATCGCAAACACTGGTGGCGTGATTACAGCGACCCTTAAAGCTGGCTTTACGAAATCACTAGGAGATGCCAACAACACTCAAATCATTGATACAACTAAGTTTGAGTTTGGCCGTTACTATAAATTTGATATTGTGACAACAGTGAAAACGGATGCCCCAGCAGGAAAAGATATCGAAAATACAGCTGGTCAAATCGTACACTACTACAACCCAAGAACAAACAAGGTTGAGAAACCAGAAAAACCAACTCAAAAACGTGTAAACAGCGTTCCAGTTCCACTTGAGTTGAAATTCACGAAAGCTCTTGCTGGTCGTCAACTTAAAGCTAACGAATTTGAATTTGTTCTTGAAAAAGACGGCGTTGAAGTCGAACGTGTGAAAAACGACGCAGCTGGTAAAATCAACTTCAAGAAACTTGAGTTTGGTAACGATGATCTAGGTAAGACTTACAACTACACTGTACACGAAGTTACAGGTTCAGACGCAACGGTGACATACGATACAATGGTTGCGACTGTAAGGGTTTCAATCTCTCATGATGGTACAGCGAAAGCAATCGTGAAGAATGTTGTAGACGCACCAGATAAAGAGTTTAACAATAAGGTGAAACCACCTGAAGAACCTAAGTTCAATCCAGAAAAATACGTTGTTTCTACAGAAAAATTCGATATCACAGGCGACAAGTTGCTTGACGATGATTCTGAATTGGCAGACAAGTATGGTGATACAAACGCCAACCCATATGTGGATGGTACAGCTAACAATGAACCAGAAAACTTGAATACGAAGACAGTGAAACCAGGCTCTAAATTGGTTTACCAAGTATGGTTGGATACAAAACAATTTAGCGCAACCAACACTGAAAATATTCAAACAGTCGGCATCACAGATAACTATGATGAAGCCAAGTTGGATGTGAACTCAATCAAGGTTTACGATAGTGTGACAGGTTCAGACGTTACTTCTAAGTTTGATATCGCAAACACTGGTGGCGTGATTACAGCGACCCTTAAAGCTGGCTTCACGAAATCACTAGGCGATGCTAACAATACACAAATCATTGATACAACTAAGTTTGCATTTGGTCGTTACTATAAATTTGATATTGTGACAACCGTGAAAACGGATGCCCCAGCAGGAAAAGATATCGAAAATACAGCTGGTCAAATTGTTCACTACTACAACCCAAGAACAAACACAGTTGAGAAACCAGAAAAACCAACTGAAAAACGTGTAAACAGCGTTCCAGTTCCACTTGAGTTGAATTTCACTAAGAAACTTGATGGTCGTCAACTTAAAGCTAACGAATTTACATTTGTTCTTAAGAAAGATGGCGTTGAAGTAGAACGTGCGAAAAATGGTGCTCCTGATGCAACTACCGGTATCGCTAAGATTAACTTCACGAAACTTGAATTTGGTAAGGATGATATTGGCAAGACTTACAATTATACAGTGGAAGAAGTTAAAGGAACAGATTCAACAGTGTCTTACGATGGCATGGTTGCAACAGTAAGGGTTTCAATTTCTCATGATGGTACGGCAAAAGCAATCGTGAAGAATGTTGTAGATGCTCCAGACAAAGAGTTCGATAACCGTGTGACACCACCAGAAGAACCTAAGTTTAACCCAGAGAAATATGTTGTTAGAGATGAAGACTTTGATTTAACTGGTAAGAAACTTTTGGATGATGATTCTGAGTTAGCTGATAAATACGGCGATACTAAGATTAATCCTTACGCAGATAAATCTAATAATAATGAAAAAGTTACTGTCCGTAATGACAAGGGCGAGTTGGAAGAAGTCTTTGAGAACCTCAATACTCAGCCTGTTAAACGTGGTCAGAAATTCTACTATCAAGTATGGCTTGATACAACTCAATTTAGTGCTAACAATAAAGAAAATATCCAAACTGTTGGTATCACAGACAATTATGATGAATCAAAATTGATTGTGACTAAAAACACTATTAAGGTTTATGATGGTGAGACTGGTGCAGATGTGACATCTAAGTTTGACGTTGCTGTTACTAACGGTATTATCACTGCAAACTTGAAATCAGGCTTTACGAAGTCACTAGGTGATGCAAATAATACTCAAGTTATTGATACAACTAAGTTTGAATTTGGTCGTTACTACAAAGTAGTTATACCTGCTACAGTTAGTCAAGATGCTTACGATGGTTCTGAAATCGAAAATACTGCGACACAAACGGTTCATTATTATAACCCAAGAACGCATACAGTTGAGACTCCAGATAAGCCAACGCAAAAACGTGTAAACAACATTCCAACAGCTATTCAGCTAATCTTCGGTAAGACACTTAATGGTCGCAAATTGCAAGCAGACGAATTTAGCTTTGTCTTGAAAGATAAAGAAACTAATAAGATTCTTGAGAAGGCTAAGAATGATGCAGATGGCAAAGTTACCTTCAAGACAATCAACTATTCAAAAGCTGATATTGGTCAAACATTTAACTATATTGTTGAAGAAGAGAAAGGTGACAAACCAGGTGTTACTTATGATGATATGAAGGTTAACGTGACTGTTCAAGTTATTCAGCCTTCTTCTGGTGATCAGTTGTCAACAGTTATCTCTTATGCTACTGAAGGTGGAGATGCCTTTACTGCGGATGATACAGTATTTGACAATAACGTAACACCAAACTTCAAACCAGAGAAGTATGTTGTTTCTAAAGAAAAATTTGATCTTAAGGGCACAAAACTTCTCGATGATGATGCGCCTAACGGTAAGGTTGAAGCTGAAAACTTGAATCACCATACACTTACTCGTGGTCAGAAATTCTACTACCAAGTATGGCTTGATACTCGTGAATTTACAGCTGAAAGCAATATTCAATCAGTAGGAATCACAGATGACTATGATGAAGCTAAACTTGATATTGATGAGTCAGCAATCAAGGTTTATGATGGTGAAACAGATGTTACTGATAAATTCAAAATTTCAATCAAAAACGGTGTCATCTACGCAACTTCTAAACCAAGTTTGACTAAACCTATTAGTGCAACTGATGCGACTCCAGTTATTGATACGACTAAGTTTGCCTTTGGACGTTACTATAAATTTGATATCCCAGCAACTGTTAAAAATATTAAAGACAATGACGGTGTTGAGTTTAGTAATACGGCCAATGAAATTGTTCATCAATACAACCCTTACAATAAGCAAGTTACAACTCCTAAAAAACCAACTCAAACACGTGAAAATAACGTTCCAGTTCCACTTGAGTTCAACTATACTAAGAAACTTGAAGGACGTGAGTTGACTGCAGGTGAGTTCAGCTTCTTATTGAAAGATCAAGATGGAAAAGTTCTTCAAACTGTATCAAATGATAAAGATGGCCACATCAAGTTTGAACAACTCTTGTTCAGCAAGGCTGATCTTGGTAAGACATTTACTTATACTGTAGAAGAAGTCAATGACAATAAACCTGGTATTTCTTACGATGCTATGAAAGCAACGGTGACAGTACAAGTAACTAAGGATGGTAAAATTCTTAAGACTGTCGTTAATCATGCTTCAGCAGGTGGAAATGCTACAGATGCTAACGACAAAGAGTTCAACAACAAGGTGGTTCCACCAGAAAAACCTAAGTTCCAACCAGAGAAATATGTTGTAAACCAAGAGAAATTTGACATTACTGGTGATAAACTCGTTGATGATGATAAAGAGTTGGCAGACAAGTATGCGGATACTAATGCGAACCCATACGTAGACAAGACAGACAACAACGAGAAAGAAAACTTGAATACTAAGACTGTGAAACGTGGCGATAAATTGGTTTACCAAGTATGGCTTGATACAACTAAATTTGACGCAAACAACAAGGATTATATTCAAACCGTTGGTATCACTGATAACTACGATGAGAAGAAACTTAATGTTAACCAATCAGATATCAAAGCATACGATGGTAAAACTGGTAAAGATGTTACAGCAATGTTCGATATCAAGGTTGAAAACGGTGTGATTACAGCCAACCTTAAAGATGGCTTCACTAAGTCACTTGGTGATAAAGATAATACCCAAATTATCGATACAACTAAGTTTGCCTTTGGTCGTTACTATAAGTTTGACATTCCGGCAATTGTTAAAGACAGTAAGAATGAAAAAGGTGAGTTTGACGTACCTTCTGGTTCAGATATTGAAAACACAGCGGGACAAACAGTTCACTACTACGACCCAACAGTTAAGAAGGTCGTGAAAACACCTGAAAAACCAACTGAAAAACGTGTTGTTAACATTTCAGCTAGTGTTACGTTTGAATTCACTAAAAAACTAGAAGGTCGTGACCTTAAGGCTGGTGAGTTTAGCTTTGTACTTAAGGATAGAAAAGGTAAAGTGATTGAAACTGTAAGCAATGATGCTGACGGTAAGATTAAGTTCTCAGCACTTGAGTACAAACATGGTGAAGAAGGTATCCACTTCTACACGGTTGAAGAAGTGAAAGGTAATGATACTACAGTAACTTACGATAAGATGGTAGCTAAAGTTACTGTTTTGGTAGCTAAGGGTGGTAACGTTATGACAGTAACTTCTAAATTGCCAGAAGATACTGAGTTCAACAACATTGTAACGCCACCGACACCACCAACTCCAGTGGTGCCACCAGTTACACCACCAACACCACCAACTCCAGTGGTGCCACCAGTTACACCACCAACACCACCAACTCCAGTGGTGCCACCAGTTACACCACCGACATCTCCAGAAGTATCTAGAGAACAGGGTCTTCCTAAGACTGGTGAGAACAAGTCTGTAGTAGCAATGGCATTCGGAGGACTCCTTGCGGCAGCTGGACTTGGTTTGGCAGGAAAACGAAAAAAAGAAGACTAAGATAATAATAGGCGTAAAAATAAGATAGTTAGTAAGATTATTTCAGTTTTCAAGAAGAGAGGCTTGACCGAATAAGGTCAGGCTTCTTTTTGTTCGGCACTTAAAAATATCGTAAGTGACCAATAATGAAGTCAATTAAGAAGTTCCAAAGTCTTTATGGGCTGTGGAACTTTTTTTATATTTTGCTAACTTATTACATGGACATGTGTGAGGAGGATGATCTGATTGTTTCTCTCACAAGAGATGAGTAGATTCAAATTGATATTAACTTCTTCATGACAGTAGATTAGTACTTTCAAATAAAATATATTATGAATGATGTGGGTAATGGTAGAAGCTGATAAAAGACTTTGAGCTATTGTCTATTTAGTTATGGTGAATTTGATAATCTTGCAGTCACAATAGAAGCATCTTATCTAGGGGCTACACCATCATTTTTTGATTGAGAAATCAGAAAAAATCAAAGTTTAAGTTCTCATATGAACTTTCAATAGACTATCATTACTCATTTTATGATTAAGATGATGGGAGGTAGAAGTTTCATAGAAGCAATAGGGAGCGACATTAAAGATAACATCTAGTAGTCGGATTAGTTAACAGTATTGGAAAGGGAGGAGACTTTCTGATAGTTGCTTTGTAATTGGATGCTCAAAGATCTCTTATAAGATAGAAATGTATTACTGGTACTATTTTGAGTATTGAAATTATTTCGTAATATCGTTGGTTATTCTTTCATTTGTATTTGAATAAGATACTAGTAGGCATAATTTTTCTCACAGGTTTTGTTATCTTTTGATTTTTTGAAGTTAGAAAATACTAGGACTCATTCTCTATTAATCCTAACTTATGAGAGTCTTTTTTAAGTTGAATACTAGTATGCTAAACAGGTGAGAGCAATTATGGATGTTGGATTGTTGCAAACTTTCTTTAAGATTTTACTAGTGTTAATGAAGAAATACTGTTAAACGAAGAAGATGTTAGTGTTATTTTAGACGGATAAAGTTATTCTAAGGTTAGGACTAGATGTATATGCCATTTTCATTAAAGATAAAAATATCTATATGAGTGTAAAAGGGAAAGAAATGAGAGGTTGTGTGCGTATATTGCCATTATTATGGATTAAAGTGAGAATAATATAGTGTATATTATAAGATGTTAATTTATTTTTATAATATTATTTCTTTCGGATTATAGGTTTAAATTACTATTTTTAGAACTTACTTCTGTTTATATATGGTGATTCAAGTATTTATGGAACATGAGATGGGTTTGGAATCTTTGACGCTTTTATTAGAAAATAACAAATGAAATCCGAGTTAATTTATTTTAGAAAAGCGTAATTTATATAATGAAATATTAGAAAACAGTAGTTGTCGCCTTATTTTAGAAAACGCTTAACATGTTATAAATAAAAGGTTTCTAACGTTTTTATGTTTTTTGTAAATAACGTTACTCTTACAATTGTCAGATAACTAAACTTTTTTTAAAAAACATTATTTAATCACTTGACTCTAAATTGTCAGAATGTTAGAATGAAAAAGAATCATGGATATGAGGGGAATTAACTTATAATCATGTATCTATAACTAACTATTTTTTTAGAGGGAGACTTAAACATGAAAGACATTTTCAACAGGCGCCAGCGCTTTTCATTGCGTAAATATTCATTTGGTGTCGCTTCAGTCTTGTTGGGGACGGCACTCTTTGCTGCTCACACTGCACAGGCTGATGAAGTCGTAGCATCTGATGCTTCTTCATCAAACCCTGGTTCATCAGTTGAGGGCGAAAGTTCTTCAGAACTGGTTGAGACGAATACAGCATCAACAGCTCAAGCAGATCCTACTGCAGCTGTATCTTCAACTGAGGCAACTGCGTCAACATTTAACTTGACGCCAGAAGCTTCAACAACAGATAAGGTTGCCGCAGAGGCAACTGACAAACAAGCTACAGAAACTGCGAAACCAGAAGCTTCTAAACCAGCTTCAGAGGCTGTAAAGCCAACAGAAAAAGCTACTTCAGAAGCAGCTAAGCCAGCTACAGTAGCATCAACAGCTACAGCCAGCAACAATGTTGAAACACCAGCTTCAACAAGAACAGCTTCAAACACTTCAGCTACAGCATCAACAACTGCTCCAGCAACTGAAAATACTGAAGCAGCCGAAACCGCAGCAGAAGCTACAAGTGTTAGCCCACGTGTTACAGCAAATACTTATTCTGTAAGATCTGCTGCAGACCGTAGTGCAACACTTGACCGTGCTGCTAGTGATATCACAAATGCTGGTGCTTTGGCAACAAGTCGTAGCCGTCGTCGTAATACACGTGCTTTGACAGATCACAACTATGAGGCGGTCTCTGTAGAAACTCACCTTAAAGATGGTGAAAAAGCTACTCCAGATATGACAGATCCTAATGGTGCAACTGTTCGATCTCAAACAGTGCCATCGGGCTACCAAGCTAAAGAAGGTGACTACTATACTTATAGTATCGTAGATCTTACTAATTTCAACAAACGTTACCATACAAATTACTATACACGTGCTTACAAGAGATTTGATGCTTCAACAGATACTACTGTTGAATTGGTTGACAAGAACACTGGTAATGTAGTAGAAACAAGAACCGTATCAGCTTCTAGTGGTATTCAAAAATTTACGACTACCAAAGCAGCCTCTAATGGGGAGTTAACTTGGCAAGTAGATTACGATAAAGGTTTAGGTGCTGGACCAGGGAAGACAGATTCACCGTTTATCCAACTTGGATATGAAGTTGGTCCAAGTATCAAGGCTTTAGTTGCTCCAGGACACAATCTAACTCCTACAGAACAAGCTTTATATGATGCAGTTTATGCTGCGCGTAATTCAACGGATATCATCAACGTTGTAGAACCAGCATATAATGGTCGTACTATTACAGATACGAATGCTAAAATTCCATTATTTGTTCAAAAATCAACTTACTATAGAGTAGTCGATAGAAATAATGCTTCATTTAATGCGAATAAAACAGATAAAACTGTTCAAGATTATGTACCAAATGGTAATGAAGTAACATTAGCCAACTACACGCTGAAAGCGATGGAAGGACAACACTTTACAGCATCTGGTGAACGTCAATTTGATGGTTACAAACTTTATCAAACAGCTACTCCAGATTCAACAACTGGTTATGTTAGCCGTCCTTATACAGTTGGTACCAAGTTTATGGATGCTGATCGTGCTGGAATAAAACGTATCAAAGAAATTGTTGGAGAAGATGGATCTGTTGTTATTCGTGTTTACTTATTAGATCCAAGACAACAAAACAAACGTTCTGATGGTACATTGAACACTGATGGCTATATGTTGCTGGCAGAAACCAAGCCTATTAAACCAGGTGATTATAACAAAGAAGAGTTGGTTGTTAAGAAAACACCACTTAAAACGATTGCACACACTGTAACTGATCCAAGAACAGGGGCAAAAACTAATTATCCAAATGGTAAGGACGTTCCATTTGATTTCCAAAGAGATGCTTCTTACACTCCGTATAAGACAGTATTTGTACCATTCTTGGGAGATAATATCGGTCACCTTTCTCCAAACGCACAATTAGAGCGTGGAGTAGGAGGTATTGGTACTAACGTTGACTTGCTCAACTCTTTGACGCCATACAAGCCAACAGTCTACTACTATGTGAAGTCAGAACCTGTAACAGTGACTCCAGAAGTTGAAAAACAACTTGAAGGACGCACACTTGTTAATGGTGAATTTAGCTTTAAGATTAAAGAAGAGCAAGCTAACAAATCAGTTCCTTCATATGAAGAAACAGTAACTAACCAAAATGGTAAAGCTACATTTAGTAAATTAACATTTAACAAAGCTGGAGTATACACTTACACAATTACTGAGGTTAAAGGCTCAGATACAAACGTCGATTATGATGCAATGACTGTTACAATGACAGTTACTGTAACTGAGAAAAATGCTGCTGGTGATTTGCAAGCTTCAGTTAAATACAGTGCTGAAGGTGGATTCAAATCAAGTGCAGATGATAAAATTTTCAATAACTACGTTGTAGCTCCAGTTAAGACTAAGTTCGACTTTAGTAAGGCTCTTTCAGGTCGTACTCTTAAAGAAGGCGAATTTACATTTGCTCTTAAAGATTCAACTGGTAATGTTCTTCAGACCAAGAAAAACAGCGCTAATGGTGTTATTGCCTTTGATGACTTGACATTTGATAATACTCAAGTTGGTACTCACAAGTATACTGTAGAAGAAGTTATCCCAGATAATAAAGAAGCTGGTATGACTTACGATACAATGAAAGCTGAAGTAACAATCACTGTTACTAAGGAAGGCCACGTTCTTAAAGCAACTAACATTCTTCCAGCAGATACAGAATTCAATAACACATTCACACCAGGTGCGGTTAAAGTTAACCTTGACTTTGATAAATCACTTTCAAATGGTACTTTGAACGCAGGTGACTTTAGCTTCACGTTGACTGGTGATAACAATGTTAATGAAACTGTAACCAACAAAGCTAACGGTAAGATTAACTTTAGCGAATTGTCATTTGACCATGAAGGTGTCTACAACTACACTGTTAAAGAAGTGAAAGGCAACAATGCCGATGTAGACTACGATGAAATGACTATCGCAGTTAAAGTAACGGTTACTAAAGATGCTACTACAGGTCTTTTGGCTGCTAAGACTGAAATGACTTCAACAGGTGGTGAAGCAACTGGTACTGATGACAAGATCTTCAACAACCACGTTGTAGCTCCTGTAACTGCTCAATTTGACTTCAGCAAAGCTCTTGCAGGTCGTAACTTGAAAGCTGGCGAATTTAGCTTTGTATTGAAAGACAAAGATGGTAGAGTCCTTCAAACAAAACAAAATGATGCTAGCGGACGTGTTCGTTTCGATGCCTTGACATTTACAAATGCTCAAGTTGGTAACCACAAGTACACTGTAGAAGAAGTTCAAGGTTCTGAAGCAGGTATGACTTATGACCCAATGAAAGCTAACGTAACAGTTACTGTTACTAAGTCAGGTCATGCGCTTACTGCTGTAGCAACTCTTCCAACTGATACAGAATTCAACAATACATTCACATCAGCTCCAACTCAAGCTCAATTTAAGTTCACTAAACGTCTTGAAGGTAAAGCGCTCACAGCAGGTGCCTTCACATTCGAATTGCTTGAAAACGGCAATGTTATTCAAACTAAGAAAAATGAAGCAGATGGTTCAATCACATTTGATGCTATTGAATACAGCGCTGAAGGTGAACACACTTACACTGTGCGTGAAAAAGCTGGTAACGATACAAACATCGATTACGATACTATGAACGCAGAAGTGAAGGTTAAAGTTACTAAAGATGCTGCTACAGGTCTCTTGAGTACTGCTGTTACAATGCCTGAAGACACAGAGTTCAACAACTATGTGGTTTCTCCAGTTGTAACTAAGTTTGACTTCACTAAGAAATTGGCTGGTCGTGAACTTAAAGCTGGTGAATTTAGCTTCGCATTGAAAGATGCTGCTGGTAACGTCGTTGAAACTGTTAAGAATGATGCTGCTGGTAACGTAACCTTCTCAGAATTGTCATTTGACAATACTAAAGTTGGTACACACACTTACACTGTAGAAGAAGTTATTCCTGAAAACAAAGAATTCGGAATGACTTACGATAAGATGAAAGCTACAGTGACAGTTGAAGTTGCTAAGAACGGTCACACATTGACTACTGTTACAAACGTTACATCAACTGGTGGTGTAGACGCTAATGGTAACGCTACTGACGGTACTGCAGATAAAGAATTCAACAACAAAGTCACTCCTCCAGAAACTCCTGAATTCCAACCAGAAAAATTTGTCGTTTCTAAAGAGAAATATGACATCACTGGTGACAAGTTGATGGATGACGACGATGATGTCCCTGGTAACGAGTACACAGCAACAAATGCGAATCCATATGTTGATGGTGTTGCAAACAACGAACCAGAAAACTTGAATACTAAGACTGTTAAACGCGGTTCTAAATTGGTATACCAAGTATGGCTTGATACTACTAAATTCACAGAAGCTAACAACATCCAATACGTTGGTGTATCTGATACATACGACGCAGATAAATTGAACGTTAACGCAACTGACATAAAAGCATACGATTCAGTAACTGGTGCAGATGTGACTGCTAAATTCGACATCAAAGTTGAAAACGGCACAATCACTGCAACTTCTAAAGAAGCATTTATCAAAGATAAAGTAAACAACCCTGTTATCGATACTACTAAGTTCGCTTTTGGACGTTACTATAAATTTGATATTCCAGCAACTGTTAAAGAATCTGTTAAAGCTGGTGCTGATATTGAAAATACAGCCAACCAAACAGTTCACGTTTACAACCCAGTGAGCAAGACAGTTGAAAAACCTGAAAAACCAACACAAAAACGTGTTAACAGCGTTCCAGTTCCAGTGGAAATGAACTTCACTAAACGTTTGGAAGGTCGTGAACTTCAAGCAAACGAATTCGAATTCGTATTGAAGAAAGACGGCGTTGAAGTTGAACGCGTGAAGAATGACGCTGCTGGTAAGATTGTCTTCAAGACCCTTGAATTCGGTCGCGATGATCTTGGTAAGACTTACAACTACACAGTAGAAGAAACTCCTGGTACAGATGCAACTGTCAAATATGACACAATGGTTGCTACTGTTAAAGTTGTTGTTTCACACGATGGTACAGCTAAAGCAATCGTTGCCAACGTAACAGACGCTGCGGATAAAGAATTTAACAACCGTGTAACACCTCCTGAAGAACCTAAGTTCCAACCAGAGAAATACGTTGTTTCTAAAGCGAAATTCGATATCACTGGTACTAAGCTCGTTGATGATGATTCTGAATTGACAGATAAATATGGTGAAACAAATACAAACCCATATGTCGATAATACAAACAACAACGAAGAAGAAAACTTAAATACTAAATCAGTTGAACGTGGATCTAAACTTTACTACCAAGTTTGGTTGGATACAACTAAATTTGATGCAGCTAACAAAGACAATATCCAAACAGTAGGAATCACAGATAACTACGATAAGGATAAATTGATTGTTAATGCTTCAGAAATCAAGGTTTATGATTCAGTAACTGGTGCAGATGTTACTAACAAGTTCGATATCACTGATAACAACGGTGTTCTTACAGCTAACCTTAAAGCTGGCTTCACTAAGTCACTTGGCGACGCTGAAAATACTCAAATCATTGATACAACTAAGTTTGAATTTGGACGCTACTATAAATTTGATATTCCAGCAACAGTGAAAGGCGATGTTGTAGCTGGTGCAGATATCGAAAACAAAGCGGCTCAAGTTGTTAACTACTACAACCCAACAACTAAGAAAGTTGAAAAACCTGAAAAACCAACTGAAAAACGTGTAAACAGTGTTCCAATCTCAGTAGAATTCAACTTCACTAAGAAATTGGAAGGTCGTGACCTTAAGGCTGGCGAATTCACATTCGAGTTGAAAGACAGTGACAATGTTGTGATTGCAACTGCAACCAACGATGCAGCTGGTAAGATTAAATTCTCTCCAGTAGAGTACACAAATAAAGCTGGTGAAAAAGTTACAGCCCTTAAATACAAGAAGGGTCAAGAAGGTACTTACAAGTACACTGTAACAGAGGTTAAGGGTACAGACGCAACTGTCGATTACGATACAATGGCTGCTGTTGTAACCGTTACTGTTTCTCATGATGGTACAGCGAAAGCCTTGATCACAAACGTGACAGAACCTGCGGATAAAGAATTTAACAACCGTGTAACACCACCAGAAGAACCTAAGTTCCAACCAGAGAAATACGTTGTTTCTGAAGAGAAATACGATATTACAGGTGACAAGCTCGTTGATGATGATAAAGAGTTGGCAGACAAGTACGCAGACACAAATGCGAACCCATATGCGGACGATGCCTCAAACAACGAAGCAGAAAACTTGAATATCAAGACTGTGAAACGTGGTCAAAAATTGGTTTACCAAGTATGGTTGGATACAACTAAATTCGACGCAGCTAACAAGGACAACATCCAATCAGTAGGAATCTCAGATGACTACGATGAAACTAAATTGAATCTTGATGCTACTAAGATCAAAGCCTACGATTCAGTAACAGGCGCAGAAGTCACAGATAAATTCAATATCACAGTTAACAACGGTGTGATCACTGCAACCCTTAAAGCTGGCTTCACTAAGTCACTTGGCGATGCAGAAAACACACAAGTTATCGACACAACTAAATTCGCCTTTGGACGTTACTACAAGTTCGACATCCCAACAACAGTTAAAGCTGATGTTGCAGGTGGTGTAGATATCGAAAATACTGCGGCCCAAGTTGTAAACTACTACAACCCAACAACTAAGAAAGTTGAAAAACCAACTAAACCAACTGAAAAACGTGTTAACAACGTTCCAGTTGAAGTGGAATTCAACTTCACTAAACGTTTGGAAGGTCGTGAGCTTAAAGCTAACGAATTCAGCTTCGTCCTTAAAGATTCAGAAGGTAAAACTCTTGAAACTGTGAAGAACGATGCTTCTGGTAACGTTAAGTTCAAAGCTCTTGAATTCAAGAAAGGCCAAGAAGGCGTTCATAACTACACAGTAGAAGAAGTTAAAGGCACAGACGCAACCGTTACATACGACACAATGAAAGCGAATGTAACAGTTACAGTTAAACACGATGGAACAGCTAAAGTTCTTATCGCGACTGTAGGTGCAATTGCGGACAAAGAATTTAACAACCGTGTGACTCCTCCAGAAGAACCTAAGTTCCAACCAGAGAAATATGTTCTTAGCGATGGTAACGGTAAGTTTGATATCACTGGTACTAAGCTTCTTGATGATGATGCAGAGTTGACAGATAAGTACGCAGACACAAATGCGAACCCATACGCTGATAAAGCTGATAACAACGAAGCAGAAAACATCAATACGAAAGCCGTGAAACGTGGCGAAACTATTAACTACCAAGTATGGCTTGATACAACTAAATTTGATGCAAACAATAAGGATAACATCCAAACTGTTGGTATTACTGACAACTATGATGAAGCTAAATTGGATGTTAAGGTATCTGATATCAAGGCTTACGATGGTAAGACTGGTAAAGATGTTACTGATAAATTCAACATCTCAATTGCTAATGGTGTAATCACAGCTAACCTTAAAGATGGCTTCACTAAGTCACTTGGCGATGCAGAAAACACTCAAATCATCGATACTACTAAGTTCGAATTTGGACGTTACTACAAGTTTGTCATCCCAGCTAAAGTTTCTGACGGTGCTTACGATGGTGCTGAAATTGAAAATACAGCAGCTCAAGTAGTTAACTACTACAACCCAACTACTAAGAAGACCGAAAAACCAGAGAAACCAACTGAAAAGCGTGTCAACAATGTTCCAATGGCTATTCAGTTAATCTTCGGTAAGACACTTAATGGTCGTCAATTGAAAGATAAGGAATTTAACTTTGTCTTGAAAGACGAAGCAGGAAAAGTTCTTGAAACTGTTCAGAATGATGCTAAAGGCAAAGTAACTTTCTCTACTATTAATTATGGAAGAGACGATCTTGGTAAGACCTTTAACTACACTGTAGAAGAAGTTAAAGGAACTGATACAACAGTTACTTATGACAATATGAAAGTCAACGTTACTGTTAAAGTTATTCAACCTTCAGCAGGTAATCAATTATCAACAGTTATCTCTTATGCTACAGTTGGTGGAAATTCTTATGAATCAGACGACAGAATTTTCGATAACAACGTAACTCCTAACTTCAAACCAGAGAAATACGTTGTTTCAGAACCAAGCTTCGACATCATTGGCAACAAACTTGCTGATGACGACGATTCAGCTGATAAAGTTGAAATCCAAAACTTGAATGGTAAGACCCTCAAACGTGGTCAAAAGATCTACTATCAAGTATGGCTTGATACTCGTGACTTCACAGCAGAAAGCAATCTTCAAACAGTTGGTATCACAGATAACTACGAAGAAGATAAGCTTGACATCAACGCTGCTGATATCAAGGTATACGATGGTATCACTGGTGCTGATGTTACTGACAAGTTCGACATCAAGGTTGAAAATGGTGTTCTCTACGGTACGTCTAAAGCAAGCTTGACTAAAGCTATTAGTGCAACAGATGCTACTCCAGTCATCGACACAACTAAATTTGAGTTTGGTCGTTACTATAAATTTGATATCCCAGCTGTTGTTAAAGACATTGATGCTAACGACGGTGTAGATATTGAAAATACAGCCAACCAAACAATTCACCAATACAACCCATTCAATAAGAAAGTTACAACTCCTGAAAAGCCAACTCAAACACGTGAAAACAACGTTCCAGTTCCACTCGAGTTCAACTATACTAAACGACTTGAAGGACGTGAGTTGACTGCAGGTGAGTTCAGCTTCGTATTGAAAGACAAAGACCACAAAGTTCTTCAAACAGTAACCAACGATAAAGATGGTCACATCAAGTTTGAAAAACTCTTGTTCAATAAAGATGATCTTGGTAAGACATTCACTTACACAGTTGAAGAAGTAGCTGGTAAAGATGCTTCAATCACTTACGATGCTATGAAAGCGACTGTAACAGTGAAAGTTACTAAGGAAGGCAAAGTTCTTACAACTGTCGTTAACCACGCTTCAACAGGCGGATTTGCTTCAAGCGCTAACGATAAAGAGTTCAACAACAAAGTTCGTCCACCAGAAACACCAGAATTCAATCCAGAGAAATACATTCTTAATGAAACTAAGTTCGATTTGAAGGGAGTATCTCTTCTTGATGATGACAAAGAGTTGAAAGATAAGGTTGCAGAAACTAATGCAAATCCTTATGTTGATGATGCTTCTAATAATGAAAAAGCTAACATCAATACTAAGACCGTATATCCTGGACAAAAAGTTGTTTACCAAGTATGGTTGGATACTACTAAATTCACTGAAAAGAATAATATCCAAACTGTTGGTGTATCAGATGACTATGAAGAAGATAAAGTTGATATCAATGTAGCTGATATTAAAGCATATGATGGCATCACAGGTGATGATGTAACAGCTAAGTTCGATATCAAGGTTGAAAACGGTGTGATTACAGCCAACCTCAAAGATGGCTTCACTAAGTCACTTGGCGATGCAGAAAACACTCAAGTTATCGACACAACTAAATTTGCCTTTGGACGTTACTACAAGTTTGATATTGTTGGTAAAGTCAAAGACGACGTTAAGGGTGGTGTAGACATTGAAAACACAGCTTCTCAAATCGTTCATTACTACAACCCAACAACTAAGTCTGTTGAAAAACCAAATAAACCAACAGAAAAACGTGTTGTTAACGTTCCAGTTAAAGTAGAATTCAACTTCACTAAACGTTTGGAAGGTCGTGAGCTTAAAGCTAACGAATTCAGCTTCCAATTGAAGGATGAAGCAGGAAATGTCATCGAAACTGTTAAGAACGATGCCAAAGGTAACGTTAAGTTCAAAGCTATTGAGTACAAGAAAGGCCAAGAAGGCGTTCACAAGTTTACAGTAGAAGAAGTTAAAGGAACAGACGCAACTGTTACATACGATACAATGAAAGCGAATGTAACAATCACTGTTTCTCATGATGGTACTGCTAAAGCTCTTGTAGCAACTGTCGGTCAAATTGCGGATAAAGAATTCAACAATGCGGTTCGTCCACCAGAAAAACCTAAGTTCCAACCAGAAAAATATGTTGTTTCTGAAGCGAAATTCGATGTAACAGGTACTAAACTCGTTGATGATGATAAAGAATTGGCTAACAAGGTTTCAGACACCAATGCAAACCCTTATGCTGATGACGCATCAAACAACGAATTGGAAAACTTGAATACGAAGTCAGTTAAACCTGGTCAAACACTTTACTACCAAGTATGGCTTGATACAACTCAATTTGACGCTAACAACAAGGATCATATCCAAACTGTTGGTATCACAGATGACTTTGATGAAACTAAGTTGGATGTAGATGCATCAGCAATCAAGGTTTACGATTCAGTAACTGGTAAAGATGTTACAGATAAATTCGACATCTCACTTGCTAACGGTGTGATTACAGCTAACCTTAAAGATGGCTTCACTAAGTCACTTGGCGATGCAGAAAACACTCAAGTCATTGACACTACTAAGTTCGAGTTTGGTCGTTACTATAAATTTGATATTCCTGCAACAGTTAAGAAGGATATTAAAGCTGGTGTAGATATCGAAAATACAGCTACTCAAGTTGTTAACTACTACAACCCAACAACTAAGAAAGTTGAAAAACCAAACGTACCAACTGAAAAACGTGTTAACAGTGTTCCAGTTTCAGTAGAGTTTAACTTCACTAAGCGTTTGGAAGGCCGTGAACTTAAAGCGAACGAATTCACATTCGTACTTAAGGATTCTACAGGGAAAGAAATCGAAACTGTTAAGAACGATGCCAAAGGTAACGTTAAGTTCAAAGCTATTGAGTACAAGAAAGGCCAAGAAGGTACTTACAAGTACACAGTAGAAGAAGTTAAAGGTACTGACAGCACAGTTCAATACGACGGTATGAAAGCTCTTGTCACTGTTGAAGTATCACACGATGGTAAAGCGAAAGCTCTTATCACTAAGGTTACTGACCCAGCTGATAAAGAATTCAACAATACTGTTCGTCCACCAGAAAAACCTAAGTTCCAACCAGAGAAATACGTTGTTTCTAAAGAGAAATTCGATATCACTGGTATGAAACTTGTTGACGATGATGCTGAGTTGA
>SKER01000943.1_pt1 | contig 27825 bp, 26 predicted proteins | sample 4826961 | NCBI WGS metagenome assembly SKER01 (sample SAMN11008804, study PRJNA524170) | human gut metagenome | biome: Human fecal sample; material: Feces; isolation source: fecal sample from pouch patient p47 | host: Homo sapiens | place: Israel: Tel-Aviv | collected 2016-11-16 | reverse complement strand
GGACGTTCTGCAATGGATGTTTACTGTAAAGCATTCTATCAAGAGATGTCACGTTCTCATCAACCAATAATTAATTGGTCAGTGCTATTTATTTCAGCTTAGTGGCTAACTTATTCTTGAAATTTAGATTTAAATTATTTTTCTAAACCTTCATTGACAGTTTCAGGGAAGTTTTCGCGCACAATCTTAGCACACCGCGCACAGAGAGTTGGGTAGGCATCATCGCTACCAACATCTTCTTTGGTCATCCGACACCGCGCACAAACATCACCCTTAGCAGGTTCAACCAATACACTCAGTCCATCATTGTAAGAATCTGCTTTATCGCTAGCATCTTCCAATGCTTCGATATCCAAGGCTGAAACACCAAGTAACAACTTGACATCAGTACCCAGATCTTCGAGCAGTTGTTGGTTATGACCATTAACATATAGGGTGACATGAGCTTCAAGCGACTTACCAATCATTTTCGCGTTCCGGGCTTCTTCAAGGCTCTTCAGAACATGTGAACGCACTTCCATAAATTCGTCCCATTGTGCTAACAGGTCATCTTCATTGTCGAAGTGACGAACATCAGGAATTTCAGTAAGTTGAACAAACTCTTCTGGTTCGTTCATGTAACTCCATACTTCTTCAGTCGTGTGTGGCAAAATTGGCGTTAACAGCTTAACCATAGTCAACAATACATCATAAAAGACGGTTTGCATTGACCGACGAACTGGAGAATCTTCAGCTTCAATGTACAGAACATCCTTTGCAACATTCATGTAAAAGGCTGATAAATCATTGTTAACAAAGTTAATCAAGAGACGGTAGGCATCCAAGAAGTCGTATTGGTCAAAGTCTGCCCGCATCTTTGCTAAGAAGTGGTTCAGCTTAACTAACATGTACTGGTCAACCGTGGTTAAGTCTTCATATGAAACAGTGTTGTGAGCAGGATTAAAGTCACTGGTGTTAGCTAACAAGAAACGGAAAGTATTCCGCAACTTCCGGTACGCTTCAGAGATCTGTTGGAAGGTCCCCATAGAAACCCGAACATCAGCAGAGGTATCGGCACTCATGACCCACAAACGAATGATTTCCGCACCCATTTGCTTAACAACCTTGTTTGGATCAATTACGTTTCCTTGTGACTTACTCATCTTGTTGCCACGTTTATCAAGGGTGAATCCTTGAGAAACAATTGCTTTATATGGAGCATGCCCAGAACAAACAACACTGGTAATCAAACTGGAGTTAAACCAACCACGGTACTGATCTGATCCTTCAAGGTAAAGGTCTGCTGGATAAGTGAGGTAGTCACGTTCAGCAAGAACACCCTGGTGAGAAGAACCGGAGTCAAACCAAACATCCATGATATCGGTTTCCTTCTTGAACTTGCCATGAGGTGAATGCTCATTAGTGTATCCATCCGGTAGAAGGTCCTTAGCATCGCGTTCAAACCACACATTCGAACCATATTTTCTGAAGAGGTCTGCCACGTGATTAATTGTCTCTTCTTCAAGAATTGGCGTGCCATCTTCAGCATAGAAGATTGGCAGTGGAACACCCCAGACACGTTGCCGGGAAATTACCCAATCACCACGGTCCTTAATCATGTTCCGCAGACGAACCTTACCCCAATCTGGGAAGTATTGAACCTTTTCCAGGGCATTCAGGATGTCCTGACGCATCTTTTCAATTGATACAAACCACTGGTCAGTTGCCCGGAAAATGATTGGTTTCTTAGTCCGCCAGTCAAATGGGTAACTGTGCTTTAATGGTTCTTCCAGTAACAGAGCGTTGTTGTCCTTCAATTTATCCAAGGAAATATCATCCGCTTTTTGATAGAAGACACCGTCAAAGTCGGCACCATTTTCCTTAGTTAGTACCCCTTGATCATTAATTGGCGCAAAAATTGGTAAATCATATTTTTTACCGAAGTTGTAGTCATCATCACCATAACCAGGAGCAGTGTGGACTAACCCTGTCCCGGCATCAGCAGTAACGTAATCAGCAACCCCTACCAACAATTCGCGATCCAGGTATGGGTGATTAGTTGACATTCCTTCAAGATCCGCACCAGAAACGTGTTTTTCAACTTCATAATCGTCCCAGCTCAACTTTTCAGCAAGGGTGTTTAACAATTCGGTGGCAACAACAAACTTACGATCGTCATTGGCTGGCTTAACCACGGAGTAATCAAACTTAGCGTTAACAGCAACGGCTTCAGAAGCTGGAATAGTCCATGGCGTCGTCGTCCAAACAACTAAGTAAGTATTATTATCAAGGATGCCTTTACCATTCTTAACCTGTTCAACGAAGAATGCTGTCTTCGCCACAACATCATGGTATTCAACTTCCGCTTCAGCTAAGGCTGATTCAGAGGACCATGACCAGTAAACTGGCTTCTTGGCTTGATAAAGTAAGCCCTTCTTTGCAAATTCACCAAAGACCTTAATTTGGGCAGCTTCGAATTCTTTGTCCAAGGTTAGGTAAGGGTGATCCCATTCACCGCTAACCCCTAACCGTTTAAAGTCAGTCCGTTGCTTATCTACTTGTTTCAAAGCATATTGACGACAGAGATCACGGAATTCCGTCAAGCTCATCTTTTTCCGATCATATCCGGACTTCGTCAATTGGTGTTCAATTGGTAATCCGTGAGTATCCCACCCAGGAACATATGGGGCCCGGTAACCGCTCATTGACTTATAACGAACGATGAAGTCCTTCGAAATTTTGTTCATGGCGTGACCAATGTGAATATTTCCGTTAGCATATGGGGGACCATCATGAAGCACAAATGTTGGCTTCCCCTCATTCAATTTTTGACGTTGTTCATAGACTTTGTTTTCTTCCCATACTTTTTGACGTTGCCCTTCAGTCACTGGCAACTTACCACGCATGGGGAACTTAGTTTTGCCTAAGTTAAGCGTATCTTTTACTCGCATCAATCATTCTCCTTTCCCATCAATAACATCGCAGAAAATAAAAAGACTCCGTTCCAATATGGGACGAAGTCTTCGTGGTACCACCCTGATTCAAGGTTCAATTGTTAATTGAACCTCCTCATTAGTTTATAACGGGTACCACCCGGCTTAGCTTACTACGTTCAGCTAAACTCTCTGAGCTGATCAAGGTTAACAACCATTTGTCCTAACCTTTCACCATCCGTTAGTTCGCTGTAACTAGGTTGTTTACCTAATGCTCATCATTGATTTTCTGTGATATGTAATAAATTACAATTACTGTTGATTATTGTCATCTGGGAAAACAACAACAGTTTCTCCAGAATCGCTATTCTCAGAGCTGCCATCATCAGGAGCATCGTCATTCGCCTGTTGAACAGGTTCTTCACTGGCAGTTGCTGCTTCGTCAGGTGCCACTGGAGTTTTCTCCGGTTGATCAACAGTATTTGTAGTAGTTGTTGTAGATTCTACACTCTGAGATGAATCGCTGTCAAGCCGAGTTCCCAGGATTTTTTGAATTTCATCATACTTATCCAAGTCATCGTTAGCCAGGAGTTTATCCCATTCGTCACTCTTAACAACTTCCAGTTGTGATTCCAACATAACTTGTAACCGTTGACGGAAAATCCGCGTTTGCTTCTTGAGGTCGTTGGTCTCTGTTGTCAATTTACGCGTTTCCTCAGTACTATTTTCGATCACCTGATTAGCCTTTTCGTTAGCTGTAGACACAATATCAGTAGCTTGTTTTTGAGCTTCACGAATCATAATGTCTGCTTCACGCTTAGCATTATTCTTAACTTTATCAGCGGCTTCTTGGGCAACCAGAATTGATTTATTCAACGAATCCTTTAATTCACTAAAGTACTTCAGCTTGCCCTCATCTGCCTGAACAGTTTCCTGCAAAGCACGAACTTGATCAGTTAATTCTTGAACTGTTTGTGATACTTCCTGGATAAAATCATTGACTTCATTTTGGTTGTATCCACGCATTTTAGTATTGAATTGCGTTTTATTGATTTGATCTACAGTTAATGACATTTTTATTCCTCCAAAATTTAACTAGGCATGAATTACAGAAAGAGCAATTCGACGTTTACCTTTCCTTGTGACTGATCCCATATGGTCGACCCGGATACGTCCGGCGTGACGAACGGAAACGATGTCATGAACTACTAACGAATAGTCTGGGCGATCTATGACTTCCCAATTAACCTGGGCTAATTGGTGTTCGACGATTTGTTTTGCCCGGTTACGCGAGTAGTGAAATGCACTGGCAATAATTGCATCCAAGCGGAGTGACGAGATTGTCGTCGTTACAGGCTCCCAATCATCACTTGCAGATAGTAGATTGCCTTCAACAACGAGCCAGCGAACTTTAATGCGACCGACATGATCAATTTGCTGATCCACAAATCTAGCCATCTGGTTGGTCATGACAACTTGCCAACGGCCCTCGCCATCTGTAATAATATCGCCAAATGATGACCGTTCTAACCCTTCACCAAGTAATGTGCCCATTATCTGACGATGATGAAGTTCGGCAAACTTGGTTGGATAATCAACCTGTAAGACTTGCAGCTCAAAATCATCATCATTTGGTTTGAAGTAATCCGGATAAATCAGCAAGCGTTGCATTTCTGCATTTGGGTAACCACCACTAGCCTGAGCATGAACATTATCATTGCGGTTCACCAATGTTTGCGCAATATATACTTGCCGTGGATTTAGGAATGAGGTCAATACTGGCCGATACTGATTTTCGACTGTCGCAATCTGCCCCTCTAACTCATCAATAAATGGCCCTTCATCTGGGCGAAAATGTTGTTTTACATTGTTAATCATTTTAAATCATCATGGTCAAAGCCTTTAAGCCGTATTGAACGAGGTACAGGACAAAAATTGCGACAACTGGGGCAAAACTAATTCCACCAATCGGCGGGATAAAATCGAACCACCGCATGTAAGGTTCGACCAGTCGATTGATAACGTCTCCTAATTTTGTTCCCCGTGCATTAGGAAACCATGACAATAGGCACCAAACAACAATTACCAAAATATAGAGATCAACTAATTGATAGATGGCCCAAATCAGGAAATTAATAAATCCCACTTGATTCACCCTCCAATCTAAATGTGATCTGCTTCCCGTTTCAGATTAGTGGATAAATCACCAGAAACTTCAAAGTTCTTTGGCGTGCACAAAAAGATTTCCTTACCAATTCGCTTAATGTCCCCATCGATGGCAAAAACGGTCCCGTTTAAGAAATCAACGATCCGTCCCGCCACCTTGGGATCCATTTGACTGAAGTTAACAATCACTGCCCGATTGTTCAATAGTTGGGTAGCAATTTGTTTCACGTCAGCGTATAGACGGGGTTCATACAAACTAATCTGACTAGTCCGTGCACGACTAGCATTCATTGGGACAACTTTATTATTGTCAATTGGCTGAGCTTGATCATCTTCATAATACTCATCATCAGGCTGATCAGCATCGCCAAAGAGGCTTTTTAATAATTTACTAGCCATAGATGTTCCTCCTTGTTAAAAGCGAAAATGGAGGCAGTTAATACAAAGATTAACCCCCTCCCGTTTACTTATTATGAACGACGATTCTTAAAGAAAGGTGGTGTGGATAAGTTGTCATCGTCACCATCGTCAGTAGCTGAAGAATCATCATTGAAAACGTTAAATTCTGGTTTCTTAACATTTGAGAATTCGTTGTTTTCATCGGCAGCGTCAGTATCTACCCCTGCAGTTGGATCATTCCAACCATCAAATGGGTCCTTGGCTGCACTATCTTGGTGAGATTGAGTATCTTGATTAGCGGTTGCCGTTTGAGGCTGAGCATTTTGATGACGGCTGACCGCCTTCTTTGCAGCTTGTTCACTATCAATTCCTGTAGCAATTACGGTTACCCGTACTTCATCGCCCAATGATTCATCAAGTGACATCCCAAATGAAATATCAACATTAGTGCCTGCAGCTTTCTTAATAACATCAGATGCTTCTTGAGCTTCAAACATTGAAAGATCTTTACCACCAGTGATATCCATCAAAACGTGCTGGGCACCAGAAATAGAAACTTCCAATAATGGTGATGAGATCGCCTTCTTAGTAGCTTCAGTAGCCCGGTTTTCGCCAGTAGCAGAACCAACACCCATCAAAGCGGAGCCCTGGTTGGACATCAAAGTCTTGATATCAGCAAAATCCAAGTTAATGTAACCTGGGGTCACGATAAGATCAGAAATACCTTGAACCCCTTGCCGTAAAACATTGTCAGCTTCCTTGAAAGCTTCCATCATTGGCGTCTTCTTATCAATCATTTCCAATAGACGGTTGTTAGCAACGATGATTAAGGTATCAACGTTGGACTTCAACTTCTTTAAACCTTCAACGGCAAACTTATCACGCCGCGGACCTTCAAAGGAGAATGGTCGGGTAACTACACCAACAGTTAATGCTCCACTATCCTTAGCAGTCTTGGCAACAACTGGAGCAGCCCCAGTACCAGTTCCACCACCCATTCCGGCAGTGATGAAGACCATGTCAGCACCTTCCAAGGCTTGTTGAATTTGTTCTTCACTTTCTTCAGCAGCCTTTTCACCAACTTCAGGATTGGAACCAGCGCCTAGTCCTTTGGTCAATTTAGGTCCCAGTTGAATTTTCGTCTTAGCATCAGAATTGTTCAAGGCTTGAAGGTCGGTGTTAGCAACGATAAAGTCAACTCCTTGAACCTTTTCGGTGATCATTCGGTTGACGGCGTTACCGCCACCACCGCCGACACCAATAACCTTAATTTTTGCACCTGCGAATTGGTTTTCCATTGAATTTTTTTCGTTATCCATTCGTGCTTCCTCCATCGATTAGTCAAATAAGTTGTTGAATAAGCTCTTAAACTTGCTAAGCGAACTCGGTTTGTTAGAGCCTGACCGCCGTTTACTAGATTTATTCTTATTAGTTGTTTGCTTGTTTCGTGGTGATGACTGTTTAGTGGGTTGAACAGGTAACTGTTCGTTAGCGTGACTAGTTTTGCCTTGTTGCGGTAGAGCAGCGGAATGACGAACCGTCTGCTTGATTAAATGATCAATATCAGTTAAATGATCTTCATACATTCCTAAAGCGTAACTAGTTGCGAACCGTGGATGACGGATGCCCATCTGATCAGGAACACATACCTTAATGTTGCCAGCAAAGTACTGGTGAGCTAACTCCGTAATTCCAGGTAAAGCAGCAACCCCACCAATCATTACGACACCACCAGGAAGCTTAGGGGCGTTTATTTTATCGAGGCGTCGGGCAATACGGTTAAAGATTTGCCGTACTCGAGCCTCAATCACTTCCGCCAAGTACTTTTCACTGTACTGAACAGGTTCATTCTGACCAACAACATCAACGTCGATCTGAACATTTTCATCAGCTTGCTTACTGTCGGCGAAGCCATGGTCACGTTTAAGCTGTTCCGCATTACTGAATGAAGTATTCAGTACTGTTGAAATATCTTTGGTGATGTATTGGCCGCCTTCTGGGTCAACATATGTATATTTCAACTGGTGGTCATGGATGATGCTGGTCGTAGTCTGACCACCACCTAAATCAATCAATAGTGTTCCGAAGTCTTGTTCACCATCATTCAGGAGGTTGAAGCCGGTCGCAATTGGTGTGATGACAAAGTCTTTAATCTGGTAACCTGCTTTTTCAACAGCCTTCTTGGTATTATGAACAATCGTTTGAGGACCAGTATATAATGTACCCTTCATTTCCAAACGAACGCCGACCATCCCACGAGGATCTTTAATACCATCAAACCCGTCAACGATAAATTCGGTCGGTACCAAATCAATAATTGTCCGCTCTGGTGGAATACTCTGCGTTAACGCCTCTTCCGCAACTGTTGCCACGTCTTGGTTCACAATCTCCCGTGACTGACCATTATCAGCAATTGTTACCATTCCGTGGACACGCTTCATTTGCAAATAATTTGCTGGTAGTCCAACAACTACGTCTGAAATATCTACGTTGGATTTTTTCTCAGCCTGAGCGACTGCATTTGAAATTGCTTGAGCAGTCTTGTCAATGTCAACAATAACACCGCGACTCATCCCCGCTGCTGGTGCAACACCAACACCGATAACCTTGACTTGCCCCTGAACATTTTCACATACTAGTGCCTTGATCGAGGTGGTTCCAATATCTAATCCAACACATACTTCTGAATTATTCATTACAAGGAAACCTCCTAAACCTACTATCTACACTAATTGATTAAATTTAATTTTTAATTAGTCTACTACAGATTCTAACACAGTTATTCAACATTCAAAAAGCCCTTTTACAATAAGTTTCACAAAAATCACTTATCTTTAGAACCGTACGGGTAGGAGTAAGCGCCAACCCGTAAATCAATTACCCCTTGTTGCTTCATAGTGGCAGCAATAGATGGATAATATTTCATTTTGGATCCGGCTTCCGGCAGGTTTACTTTAACTGTATTGCCATCATTCATATACAAAATAATTTGATGAGGTGAATTGGCGGTTGGTGAATAAGTAACCGTGGAAATATCGTGGTAGATAGCGGGCTTTAATTTACCAAGCTCACTGCCCAAAAGTGCTAATTGCTGTTTGTGATGAGCAAAGTTGTTAAATTGAATTCCTCTTAATGGTGAACTCGTAATCTGTAGATGACCATTAGACAAAACTGCATAGCGGCCATCCGTTAATTTTCCCATACCGAGCAATGAATTTTCTGTCACTGTTAAGCGAACGGTCCGGGGACCAGTTAATGACACACCCATGGTCCTAATTTGAGGATTGTTAATCCGCGCTTGCTTTTGAAGGTAGCGTTGACCAAGAAAGGCACCCCAAATACATCGACCAGGGTGAACGGTTGTTGCACGGTAAATAGCAGAAGATGATAACTCATGGTTACCAACAATTGTAACTTTAGTGATTTTACTTAACGGTGAAATTAAATATAAGCAAATTAATAAAATAACACCAAAAATCGTCGTTAATAAAGCAATTCGGATAGACGAAGTCCGGATTCGTAACCGGTGAATTGCAGGCATTTTCTTACCTATGTGTTCCTTACTTGGGTTAGGACCAGCAGTCGAGTTCTTTTTTTCTAACCCATTAAGCCGTTGAGCATAACGCTCATGTTCAGGATTATTCTTATTCACTGCCAGTCCTCCTCTCACTGGTTAATCTTGATGTTCATTAATTGCCCGGTGCAGAATCTTAATTAAGTCATCTGCTGCATGGGGATGACCGATCTTTCGAGATGAAGCAGCCATAGATGTGCGAACATCTTCGTTTTCCATGATCTTATCTGCTTGAAGCAATAAGGCCTTAGCGTCAAGGTGGTCTTCCGTGATCATCACCGCGGCATTTTTCCGAACTAATGATTGAGCATTCTTAACCTGATGATTAGCAGTAACATATGGACTCGGAATTAAAATGGTTGGTACACCAAGCGCGGTCACTTCAGCAATTGTCGTCGCCCCGGCACGGGCTACTAACGCCGCCACTTTTGGCATCTTTGCCGGCATGTTTTTAATGTATGGAACTACCTTAACATTCTTACCAATTGTCACATCGCTCAATTCCTGCTGAACATGGCCATAGCGCTTTTGACCAGTGGCAAAGATCACTTGGTAAGGTCGCTTGTTAAACTCTGGAATAGCATTGACTACCGTGGAATTAATCTTTGGTGCTCCTTGACTACCACCAAAGATCATTAAGGTCGGCAAGTCATCTTTTAAGCCATATTCTTTCCACGAAAAATCACTTTGGGTTTGTGAAACCACCTGTTGAGCTCGTGGATTACCAACTAAAGTAACTTTATCGGCTGGGAACTGGTCACGCGCCGCCTCGAACGCAATCGCAATCTGGTCCACATAACGACTCAGAAACTTATTAGTGATCCCAACGACACTATTTTGTTCATGAATAACGGTTGGAATATGTTCTTTAGCCGCTGCGTAAAGAACGGCGCCCGATACATAACCACCTGTTCCTAAGACCACGTCGGGTTTAAAATCACGAATAATCTTTTTGGCATGTCGCACAGACTTCAAAAATAAGTAGACGGTTTCAAAATTATACAAAGATAGTGAGCGTCTAAAGCCTTGCATATGCATCGTAATTAGTTTAATTCCCGCATCTGGGACAATTTTGGTTTCTAAACCCCGGGTCGTACCGACATATAAAACTTTAGTGTCTGGTTCAACCTGTTTCAGACGTTCAATTAAAGCTAATGCTGGGTAAATGTGCCCACCTGTTCCGCCACCAGAAACCAGTAATCGCATTACTTTTGCTCCTTTCGTCCAGTTAACTTTTCTACAGCTTCAATGAATCGATCACCACGGACTTCAAAACTTGGGAATTGATCCCAACTAGCATTGGCTGGCGAGAGTAGAATAACGTCACCCGGAGCACTGACTTTCCAAGCTTCAGGGACAGCCGTGATTGCATTCTCACTTTCAATAATCGTTGGAATATTAGCCTGTTCAGCAGCCGCCTTCATTTTATCTTTACACTGACCGAAAACAATGATCGCCTTAACATGTTTTTTGAAATATGGAACAAGTCGTTCAAATGTGTAACCACGGTCAAGACCACCAGCTAACAGAATCACTGGTCGTTTGAAGCCCTGCAGAGCAACTTCTGTGGCTTCAATATCAGTTGACTTCGAATCATTATAGAAGAGCCGGTCTTTGTATTCCAAAACATATTGAAGACGGTGACGAACACCGCCAAAGCTCTTCAAAACATCCACAATTGCTGAATTCTGGACACCACTTAATTTTGCTGCTGCAATTGCCGCTAAAGCATTTTCAACATTTTGTGGACCGATTAAACGAATATCATCAGCATCCATGATGTATTCACCACGCCAGTAAATCTTGCCATCTTCTTCATAAGAACCATCATGAGACTTGTTTTGACGTGAGAATGGGATAATGGTTGCTTGAGACCGCTGCGCGATGCGCTGCCATTCATCACGGTCCCAGTTCATAATCAGATAGTCATCTTTCGTTTGGTTGCGCGTGATGTTGAGTTTTGCGTTGATGTAGTTCTCGCGCGTCTTATGATAATCGAGATGGTTGGAAAAGATATTAGTAATAATTGCAATATGTGGATGCAGTGTCGGTGTTCCTAATAATTGAAAACTGGATAACTCCGTTACTAAAGTATCTTCTTCTGATAAAGTTGCAGCCACCTTACTAAATGAGACACCAATATTGCCAGCATATTTAACTTGGTGCTTAGAATCATGGGCTAGCATTAATTGGGTCAATGTTGTGGTCGTTGTCTTACCATTACTCCCCGTCACACTAACTAAGTGTCCTTGGAAAAGTTCTGCTCCTAACTCAGCCTCCGTAATAATGGGCGTGTTCTTTTGAACAAATTCAGCCACTAACGGATTATCATATGGGATTCCTGGATTTTTAACTACTAAATCAAAACTCCGGTCTGCCAAGTCTAATGGGTTAGATCCGGTAATTACTTCAATGCCCAGGCTCTTTAAATGGTCCACGATGGTAGGATCCTTTGGTGTTGCCTGGTCATTAGCAACAACCTGTGCACCAGACTTAGCTAATAATTCTGCCGCATTAAGGCCACTAATACCAAAGCCTAATACTAATACTTTCTTATCTTGATACTGTTTTAAAATCTGCATGGAGACCCTCCTGCTTAAATGTTAAAAATCAAAATTGATGCAACCGTAATAATTGAAGCGACTAACCCGATAATCCAGAAGACAATATCAATCTTCCATTCACTCCAGCCACTCATTTCAAAATGGTGGTGAATAGGTGTCATTTTAAAGATCCGTTTACCAGTTAGCTTAAACGATGCCACCTGCATCATGACACTGGCAGTTTCACATACATAAATAATTCCGATTAATAGGAGCGACCATTCATGATGTTCCAACAATGAAACAGCCGCTAAAGAAGCACCTAATGCCAAAGATCCCATATCACCCATAAAAATCTTAGCAGGCTTGTGGTTGTAAGGGAAAAAGCCCATGAGGGTCCCAATAATTGCTACACAGAATAAGGCAATTTCTGAATACCCTGGTTGATTAATGTTCATTAAAGCAATAATCAAATATGCCAGGAAGGAAATAATGGCTGATCCGGTAACCAGGCCGTCAAGACCATCAGTAAGGTTCACGGCGTTAGAGAAGCCGACAATCCAAAAGATAATAAAGAGACCGTACCACCAACCGACTTGTGACGAACCAAAACCCATCTGAAAGCCTTCGTGTTGGTAAATGACGGTAAATACCATTGCTGCAATGACCTGACACAATGCTTTCTGCCAAGCCTTAAAACCTTCGTTCTGGTGATGGAAGATTTTAATACTGTCATCCCACATACCGATTAGGCCAAAGACCACCAGGGTAAATAATAGTGCCCACATGGTATTAGAAAGGATTCCCTGCCATGCTGAAACAGCCAACAAGGTAAGCACAGCTGAAACGATAAACAGAAGGCCACCCATAGTGGGAGTTCCTGCCTTCTTAGCGTGCCATTTTGGACCTTCCTTACGAATTTGTTGACCTTCATGCTTCGAACGGAAGTATTTAATTAATGAAGGCATTAATAAATAAGTGATCAAGAATGAACAAATCAGTGTCAATATGATTGGTAAAAAGCTCATATTATCCTCCTAATTATTATTGACGACTCGTGTAGTGAACAGTTAGGGTCGTATTTGGTTTAATTTTGTCATTAGCATTGATACTCTGCTTGGCAACATAACCGGTGCCACTTTCCTTTAATTTTAAATGAAGAACGTCTGCTAACTGGTGAACATCAGAAGAACTCCAGTTAGAAATATCTGGCATCTTGTATTCACCACCGGTGTTAACAATTATCTTTTGATTGATAACTGCTTTCGTATCAGGTTGCAAGGATTGCGATAATACCCGTTTTCCAGAGCCAATCGTAATGACAGATAAGTGAAGTTTATTCAGCTTATCATTGGCTGCCTTACTATCCTGGCCGACAACGTTTGGTACCTTAACCAAGCCACTCTTGATGTGCCGATGATTACGGGATAAAACAAACTTCATCGTCGGGTTAAATACTTCTGCCATCAGTTTAGTGGCCGGTTTAGACAAATTATGCGGTTTCCGCAAAGTTACGTACATGACATACCGGGGATGATTTGCTGGTGCAATACCCACGAATGAGTAAAGGTAATTACTATCACCGTTAGAGTACCCACCGGCACCACCGATTTGGGCAGTCCCCGTCTTACCGGCAATCTTATATCCCTTAATTTGGAAATCGTGGCCTAATCCCTTTTGATCATAAACAACTCCCTGCATCATGTTAACCACTTTTTTAGCAGTAGATGCTTTAATTGGTTGACCAACTTCTTTTGGTTTCGCTTTTTGAATAGTCTTACCAGATTTATCGGTGATCTTTTCAATGATGTAAGGCTTCATCATTTTACCGTTGTTCGCAACAGCACTGAACCCCTGCATCATTTGCATAACGTTCACAGTAATCCCTTGGCCAAACGCTGTGTTAGCCTGCTGGAGGATTCCTTTAAACGCACTATATCCACTAACCTCGCCATTCATGCCCTCAACATTAACCTTGTTGAACATCCCAAAACGAGTTAAGTATTTTTTCCAGGTTGCTGCTCCCATGTTTTGCTCGACATGGGCAAAACCAACATTACTAGAAAGATCAAAAGCATCCTTATAGGTAATTGTTCCCCAACCAGTTGATTGCCAGTCAGTTACTTTGCCACCACCCAGGGCCCATGTTCCAGAATTATATGTTGCATTCGGGTCAAAGTGTCCTGAGTCGATTGCGGCGCTTAGTGCAAATACTTTCATTGGTGAACCAGGTTCATATACATCTTGGACAAGCATATTCCGCCAAATAGGATTCTTTTTCGAACGTAGTGTTGGTCGTTGACTAGCTGCTAGAATCTTCCCCGTTTTGGCATCCATTACAACAGCAGTCATCGATTCCGCTTTAGAATCCGTATAAACCTTTGAAAGCTTATTTTCAACAATGTGTTGAACTTTTGAATCAATCGTAGTGTGAACATTATCACCATTAACGGCCGGCTTTAAGATGTGGTTACTATTGGCTAGACGGTAACCATATACATCACGTTTATCTTGCCGTAAACCGTTTTTACCAGTTAAGCGTTTGTTAAAGTAGTTTTCTAATCCAAGTTGGCCAACCAATGTCATCTGACCGGTACTCTTATCAGTTACCTTTGGAGCGGCCAAACCAATAATTTGGGAAGCAAACTCACCTTCCGGATAACTCCGTGCCGGAGTGGCTATGAAGCCGATCCCAGGCAATTTCTGAGCCTTAATTTGTTGCATTTTAGCGACAGACAGGTTAGCACCAGCGCTACCAAATTCGACCTGGTAAGACTGACCCTTCTTAGATAGCGTTTTGAGGATTTGCTTGCAGGGAATCTTAAGGTACCTAGCAAGAACAGTTGCCGTGTGTTTTTTGTCTTTCACATATAGCGGCTTCCCACTCGAAGATCGTTGACTCTTATCGAGGACCGCATAAATTGTGTAGCGATTTGTATCAGTCGCTAATACCGTTCCATTGGCAGCATAAATATTGCCGCGCCGTGCTAACACAGTCCGGCGCTGTGTGTAAATCTGCTCTGCTTGTGACTTCAAATTAACATGCTGAACGTCCTTAGTAATTGCAATATAAGCAAAACGAACGATAAATAGGGTAAACATTGCGACAACAATTAAGAAAAGCCATTTTCCGAAGGTTTCCCGGTTGTTGTTAATACCTCTATTTTTCGTTCGTTGAGACTTGTTATTCATTATTTATTAACGTTCCTTACGCTTGAATTATGATCCGCCAGTCCATACTTCTTTGCAGCTGATTTCAGTTGTGATTGACTTGTCATTTCAGCAATTGCTTGTTTTTGACTTGTGTTATTATTTTTAACTTGCGCAATTTGCGATTGCAAATCTTGTAATTGATGTTGACGAGTATTCATTGTGTTTTTAGTTGAAAGCAATGAAATCATCATAAAGACGGTCACGATACTGCACACGGTCACTAAAGAACGTTCAAACTTTGACCACGAAACAGTCCGGGCAGCGGGGCCCAATTGTTGATGGGCCTGCTGACGAGGATCCGTCGTGTATGGACGTTCCCTTGAAATCTTTTTTGCAGCATTTGAAACCATATTAATCACTTTCCCCTAAAATTTCTACTTTATTTTTTCAATTATTCTTAGTTTTGCACTATGCGCCCGATGATTAACTGCCAATTCCGCTTTACTTGGAAGAATGGGCTTTTTATTTACTAATTTAAACTTAGGCTTCATCCCTTCTGGAATGACTGGTAGGCCGGGTGGCAACTCATCCATCGATGTCTGTTCACGGAACATTGTCTTTACCAATCGATCTTCTAGAGATTGAAAAGTAATCACACTTATCCGGCCGCTAACGTTCAACAGCTGGAAGGCTTGTTCCAGTGACTCTTCCAAAGCTCCCAGCTCATCATTAACAGCAATTCGAATCGCTTGAAACGTCTTTTTAGCAGGATGACCACCATGCCGACGTGCCGCAGCTGGAATTGCTTCCTTGATGACTTCAACTAATTGAAAAGTCGTTTTAATTGGCTGATCTTGACGCCGCCGCTCAATCTTTCGAGCAATCTGCTTAGCAAAATGTTCCTCACCATACCGGTACAGGATCCGCACAAGCTTTTCATAGGGCCACTCGTTAACTACCTGCATTGCCGACAATTTCTGATCTTGATTCATCCGCATATCCAGTGGTGCATCAAGCCGATAACTAAAGCCACGCTGAGCATCATCAAACTGTGGCGAGGATACCCCCAAGTCGTAAACAATTCCATCAATGTTCTTCACATTGTGTTTTGCTAACGCTGTAGTAAGGTGACGGAAGTTATCTTCTACTAATGTTAAACGACCATCATCAATTGCGTTCTTCAGATGCTGTTGATTATAATCAATTGCTGTCCGGTCTTGGTCAAATGAATACAAGTGTCCCGATCCAGTATTGCCCATCGTCTGTAAAATTAATGATGTATGACCACCACCACCCAAGGTAGCATCGACATATGTACCATTTTCATGGACTTGTAATCCAGCGACGGCTTCATTAAGTAATACCGTTGTATGCTTAAATTCTGCCATTCTGATTACAACTCCTTCATTTAAAATTCAATGTTCAAATCTTCAGCAATTTCATCAAAATCATTGGCCGTGGTTGAAGTGAATTGCTGCCACCGATCTTCTGACCAAATTTCAATTCGGTTTGAAACACCGACGACCACGCATTTCTTTGTCAGATCAGCATGGGCACACAAAGTATCGGGAATATTAATACGCCCTTGCTTATCGATATCACACTCAGTGGCAGCTGAATAGAGGAACCGAACAAAAGCCCGCGCATCCCGTTTAGTTAAGGGTAATGTTTTGAGCTTTTCTTCCATTTGCTGCCATTCAGCCATAGGGTAACCAAATAAGCACCCATCCAGTCCCCGGGTGACAATAAAGTGACCATCTAACTGATCGCGAAACTTAGCGGGGATAATAAGTCGTCCTTTAGCATCAATCGAATGCTTAAATTCGCCCATGAACATAACTTATATCCCCCCTTCAACCACATCATAGGTAAAGTCTACCACAATCCCCCACTTTCTACCATATTCTCTGGACATTTATTGCTAGGAAAAAGAAAAAAGACTAAATTACCACAAATTAGTGGACAACTTAGTCTTTTAATACAATTTTTATTATAATATCAACAAGTATCTGGACCGATCAGCATAGCTAAATAACTGGTAAATGAACGGCAAATTGGGAAACAATAAACACAATTAAAGCGTACCATGCTGACAGACGCCAAAAGACTGGCCAATAACGACGATAGATAAACTCATGATTATGGCTCGCCTGAAGAATAACTAATAGGATGGCCCACACCATCCAAATAGCAACTGGATAAGCACACCAATAAAGACTAGCAAAATTCCGGCAGATAAAGAACCACAACACAATTGTCCATAACCACCAGACATGGCGGGCTTTTTCAGACCAATAATGACGGAAGACACGGTGGGCTAGTTTTTCAATCAAAAATAACCCAATTAATATTAAAACTTGTAGTACCGTTTGTTGATAATTCATGGCTAAATCCCTTCACAATGTTTAAAGTTCAGTCTACCACAGCTACCGCCCGCTGTTTGAATTCTCCTCAAAAAGAGTTAAACTACTAGTACTTAGTTATTCGAAAGGCGGTAAATGTATGCAACGGAAAAAGAAAACGCGCTTTCAAAAGATTACCATGATTGCAATTTGGTTAATGCTCATTGCAATGCTTGGTTCCTTAATTTTTGGAGCTGTTGCTTCATTAGGCATCATGTAAAATATTCAATATCAATAATAAACGGGATTCTGGCTTACACTTCGCCAGGATCCCGTTATTTTATTGTTGATTGTCATCTTTTTGTTTGTATACCTCACGTGGCTTCGAACCATTAGCTGGCCCAATATAGCCACGTTGTTCCATATCATCAATGATACGAGCAGCCCGATTATAACCGATCCGGAACCGGCGTTGGATCAATGAGGTCGATGCCTTTTGCTGATCCACCACAAAGGCTAAGGCATCATCGAAAAGCGCATCTTGATCTTCAGCCTGTTCTTCTTGTTCCATTTCATGATCAGTGACTACCATTGTCTGGTCATATTCAGCAGGCCGTTCCTTCTTAATAAAGTCAACAACTGCTTCCACATCATGGTCTGAAATAAAAGCTCCCTGTACCCGAACAGGTTTATTTTTATCAATCGGTTCAAAGAGCATGTCACCACGTCCAAGAAGTTTCTCTGCTCCATTTGTGTCGATAATAGTTCGTGAATCCACCCCGCTTGATACAGCGAAAGCAATTCTGGATGGCACATTAGCCTTAATCAGGCCAGTAATAACATCGACTGATGGTCGCTGAGTGGCCAAAATCATATGAATTCCTGCCGCACGACCCATCTGGGCAATGCGAACAATTGCATCTTCAACGTCATGCGAAACAGTCATCATCAAATCGGACAATTCATCCACAATCACTAGGATTAATGGTAATGAAGGTTGTGGATCCTTAGAAGAATCAGTGTTGTTTTTTTGAACGAGTTGGTTGTAACCCTTAATATTACGAATCCCAAACTTAGCAAACAGTTCATAACGTCTTTCCATTTCAGCAACAACCTTGCCAAGGGCCCGGGCAGCTTTCTTTGGGTCAGAAACTACTGGACTCAGTAAATGAGGAATACCATTATAAACGCTTAACTCCACCTTCTTTGGATCAATCATCAGGAACTTGACCTGATGAGGCTTGGCCTTCATCAAAATACTGGTGATAATTACATTAATGGCTACCGACTTACCTGAACCAGTGGCCCCCGCAATTAGCAAGTGGGGCATTTTGGTTAAGTCCGCCATCATGACGCCACCCGTAACGGTCCGGCCAAGTGGAACATTCATTGGATGATCATCTTTGGGCATCGCTTCAATCATGTCGCGGAAGCCAACCGTCGCGATGGTTTGATTTGGCACCTCAATCCCAATTAATGATTTACCAGGAATTGGTGCCTCAATTCGAATATCTTTGGCAGCCAAGGCGAGGGCCAAATCATCAGCAAGGTGGGTAATCCGGCTCACCTTTACCCCTACAGCGGGACGCAGTTCATACTTAGTAACAGATGGTCCCAAATTAACGTTTTCTACGGTGGCATCCACGCCAAATGATTTTAAAGTGTCCTGTAATTTCTTCGTATTGGTTTTAATTGAATTGAGATCCGCCTGCTGGTCTGTTGCTGGGACCTTTGTTAGTAAGCTGAGCGGTGGCAACTGATAATCATCATCTACCGATGAATCAGTAGCCAGTTCAAGAGCCGGTTCGTCATCGTTATCCGCCCCTGCAGAATCAGCCTGTTCAAGTGATGATGAGTTGTTACTAGATGGGACCTCACTAGCAGTAGCAACCTGAATATTCGGCTCTTGGCCTGCTGATTGTGCCGGCGTATTGGGCGAGGCCGGTGACGAGCTAGCCACTGGTGTGTTAATCGTTGGCTCATGATGAGGAAGAGTTGTTGGCTTCGTTTGCAACTGAAGACCTGATGTCCGCTCCTTCATGTGGTTGATTAATACCGGAACCTTTTGTAGCCATTGACCAACCATAATCAAGAATGAACGCCATGGCAAAGAGAAGAAAATGATAATGCCCACCACAATCAGAATCCATGCCAGGTACATACTACCAGTCTGACTGACTAGTGCGGTGGAACCACTATATAAATAAGCGCCCAGCATTCCACCGCCGACAGCGGTACTGGCATCACCATTAAACAGCATTTTACTCAAATGATTCCAGGTTACTGCCGTGTAATTAGCATGCAAATTCAGGTGACGAAACATGAGTGCATGAAGCCAGATTAAGGCTCCTGCATAAGTAATCAGTCCACCGACCACCCACCGCCATTTTAAACGGGGCCATCGGGCGTAGAACGTAAAACAAAGGCCTAATAAAAGGACGAATACCATGGCGACATCGGCGGATTCACCGACAAGCAGTTTAAAGCAGTTAAGGACGAACATCCCCAGTGCACCAAGCTTAAAAAGCCCAACGAGCATTACTAGGCTAACAATTATTCCTAGTAAGTTATCAACTAAGCGGTGTTGCTGTTTAGTTTTACTTGAGCGGCGACGCTTCCGCGTAGTTTTCTTACGTTGTGCCAAAATTCTTTCACCTCACTATTTGAGCTTATCAAAATGATAAGTGTGGACGCGGGCAAGATTGGGGAAGCTCTGTTGTCGGAGGGCTTCATATATCACTATTGCGGCACTATTCGACAAATTGAGTGCTCGAATATTATTGTCATTTTGTGGAATACGAATGGCGTTATCTGGATAGCGCCGCATAAACTCTTCCGGCAGCCCAGTTGTTTCTTTACCAAACAAAAAATAGTGGTCGCCAGGTACTGTGTAATCAACATCAGTATAGTCACGACGGGCAAACTTTGACACAAGATAAAGCTTGGACAAGTCTGGAACAGTCGACACAAATTGTTGCAGATCATCATGATAAGTAATTTTGACCTTATCCCAGTAATCCAGGCCGGCGCGCTTCATGTGCTTATCATCCGTTGAAAAGCCCAATGGTTTAATCAAATGTAATTCCGTATTTGTTCCCGCACAGGTCCGGGCAATGTTACCAGTATTAGCCGGAAACAGTGGTTCAAACAAGACAATATGATTAGTCATAGCCATTAATTCTCCTTAAACAAATAAAAAAAGCAGGGTCTCGGTGTTGGCACGGCGAAACGCTGCTTTAGTGAAGTACTCTTTGACAATTACCAACGACACTGTTCGATGTCAATTGTCAAACGATTTCTCATAAAGTACTTTAGCACTTTTAAACTGAATTGACAATCTTTTTATGAAATTTTTGCTCGTAAAATACTGATATCTACTGTGACAGCAGTGATTTGTTGAAGGTCATCCTCACTCAATTTGGCAACCCCCTTTCCCCAATGTAAGGGCGTCATGCCGATTAATGCTCTTTGCATCCCATTCGGTACCGCAAATCGATACTTAACTGGGGTTACAGTGGCCATCGGATAGTGTTGACGAAAGAGGTCCAATACTCGCTGGTTGTCATAGTGGTAATGACGGTCATCCTGCCCATATAACAAGTGACGTAGTTCAATTAAGTAATTAGCATTGGGAATAATCTTAATCAGTTCCCCATTAGGGGCAATGACCCGCTCAAACTCTTGATAGTCAGACGGCGAAAATAGTTCCATGACAATGCCAAAACTATCATTCGCAAATGGCAGGTTACGTAAATCAGCAATGCAGAAAAAACCGCCAAACGGCAGTTGAGTTGCTAATTGAATACCAGCCTTAGCAATATCAAAGCCAACCATTGTATCCTCCTGCTGACAACGCTGTTCTGCCAACTGCATGAGTGGGGTTCCCTCGCCAGTACCAACATCAAGAATCCGAAGAGCCTTTTTAGGAAAGTCAGCAGCTATTTTTTGAATGATCGGTTTAAATAAACCTGCGGACAATAATTGACGACGGTCAACAAACATCTGCCGATCATATTCAGTCCCACCGTTGTTATTAAGCAAGTGCAGATAACCATGTTTATTGAAGTCAATAACATGATGATTGTGACAGATTACACTAGTTCCAACAATCTTTTCAAGACTAGCATGACAGACAGGACATCGGAAAAGCTTCATATGGTCGTTCACAAATTGTTGGGCCCGTTCAATTTTCTTCAATATTCATTCTCCTTCGATAATTTCTAATTAACAGTGTATCATAGCTAGAATTAGTGCATGTGAATTGTTATCATATAAGTAAGCATTTTCAAAGGAGGCTGTTCATTTTGACTGAACAATTTTTGATTGGTACCTATACTAAAAAAGATAGCAAAGGAATGTATAAGGTTACCCTAGATGACGACGCCGGTAAGATTACCAAGGTTGAATTAGCCATCCCTTCCCAGAAGCCAGCTTACTTACAAGTCGGTTCTGACAAGACTGTCTATGCCGTTAAGCAAATTGATGACCAAGGTGGGGTTGCTTCATACTCCCTTAAAGACGACAACGCCAAAATGTTAAGCAAGGTCTTAGCAGCTGGTGCTCCTCCTGCATACGTTGGCTTGGATGAAGAACGTCACCTGCTATACAGTGCTAACTACCACACTGCTAAGGTTGATGTCTTCCGGATTAACCCTGACCACACTTTAACCCAAACTGATTCTGTTCTCCACCAAGGCGCAACTGGTCCACAACCTGAACAAGACAGCCCACACGTTCACTTTGCCGACCTTACTCCTGACAAGCGTTTAGTTGTGTGTGACTTGGGGATGGATCTTGTCGTTGTCTACAATGTTTCTGACGATGGCAAGTTAACCGCTGTTTCTCGTTACAAGTCTGAAGACGGCTTTGGTTCCCGCCACATTGCCTTCCATCCAAATGGCAAGTACGCCTACTTACTTGGCGAACTCAGCAGTAAACTGGAAGTTCTGAAGTACAACGCCAACGACGGCACATTTAGTCATGTACAAACTATTAAAACCATTCCTGCAGATTGGACGAGTCATAATGGTGCCGCTGCTATTCGCCTCTCCTCAGACGGAAAGTTTATCTACACTTCCAACCGGGGCGAAAATACGATAGCAGTCTTTGAAATTCAACCTGACTTCACTGTCAAGCATATTCAATCCATTTCCACTGAAGGTGACTTCCCGCGGGACTTCAACCTCAGTGCTGATGAGTCATACTTGTTAGCATCCAACCAAAACTCAGATAACTTGACGCTCTACAAGCGTGATGCTGAAACTGGTAAGTTGACCATGCTTCAAAAAGATGTTCACTGCCCTGAACCGGTCTGTGTTCAACGGTTCTAGTAGCTAATAACAATACTAAAAAAGACTGAGAAAAAATTCTCAGTCTTTTTTTTCGTTAAAATGACAGTCAATAAACTGTTGCATGTCTTCAGGCAATGGTGCCGACACAGTAATTAGTTGATCTTTAAATGGACTATAAAATTGCATCCAATAACAGTGCAATGCCTGACGCTTCATTTCGTTAGGTCCACCATACATTTGGTCACCAACGAGGGGATGGCCCAAATACTTAAAATGAACCCGAATCTGGTGAGTCCGCCCAGTATGCAACCGAATTTTGACAAGTGAGCAGCCATGACTTACTGCTTGTAACCAGTATTCAGTTGCAGACGGTTTACCAGAAGCAATGACCGTCCGTTGAACAAAAGTAACGGGGTCCCGGTCAATTGGGGCATCAATATAACCGTGCTGAACCCTCAGTTGACCATCAACAATGGCTAAATAGTTTTTCTTAACTTGATGCCGCTTCAATTGACGATCAAGCACAGCATGGGCAAAGCGATGCTTAGGGAAAACTACTAAACCACTCGTATTCTTATCCAATCGCGTTGCAACATGAGTCACCAAATTCTCGTAATGTTGTCTTAAATAGTATCCCTTCACCCGGTTGACCAGACTGTCTGCTGTAACCACATGGTGGGCAGGAACGGTCGCCACCCCGGCTGGCTTGTTGAGAATCAGAAAATCATCATCCTCATATACAATCTGAATAGGCTGTTCACTAGCATTGATGTGATCATTAGGTTGTTCTGGAGGCAAAAAGAGACTCACTTCGTCCCCTGGATGGACCAGGTCGACTGTCCATTTATCCTCTCCATTGATCTGCATTCTGCCACCGTGATAAACAGCCACTTTAATTAATGAGGAGGTTACACCAAAACTTTTTAGGACTGACCTGAGTTTACGATCCGCTGGTCCCTCATATCGCCAACTAAATTTCATTTTGGGCCCCACCGATAAATGCATCACGAACACGGTGCCAAAAGTTGTTGTGCCGGTACTGAGCAAAATTGATTTGCTTTTTAGCAACCTGATAACTAATTTCAACCAAGTGGCGTTCACCAGGACGATGTTGGATTTTTACTTGTTCCCGGTCACAAGTCATCAGATGACCATTTTCATCTTTCAGCCGTAACAGTAATTTTGCATTAGCTCCAAAGACAATTGGGGAACCCAAAGTTCGAAAGACCCGATTATTTAACGACGCCATTTCGGCCAACTGAAAGCCAATGCTGTGAGGATCCATAATTGCCCCACCCACGGACTTGTTATAAGCAGTCGACCCCGTGGGTGTGGAAATACAGAGGCCGTCGCCCCGAAAAGTTTCAAACAATTCATTATTAATATAAACATTGCAAACCATGGTCTTAGTAATATTACGAAGGGTAGACTCATTTAATGCCGTGTAATGGTCGATGGAACCATCCGAATAAATCGCATGCATATCCAATAACGGATAACTGACAGACTGGCCACTGTCATTCACAAGGCTGTCAACAAGGTCATCAATTTCGTAGTTACGCCAATCCGTATAAAATCCCAAATGACCGGTGTGAATACCAACAAAGCGAATACGGTCTAATAATGCTTCGTAGTGATGGAAAGCAGACAGCAAAGTTCCATCACCCCCAATCGTCACAACGACATTAGGAGCTTGTTGGTCAAAGACAAGACCCGCCTTGGTCATTTCTGCTTTCAGTAACTTAGTAACCCGTTGTGATTCCGGTGTTTGATTGTTATAAATTGCAACGCGCATATTAACTCCTTATTGATGCTCCGATGGTGTTGATCGGTCAGGTGTCGATTGATCATTGACAGAATTCGATGACCGATTGGAAAATAATGTCTGTGCTTCTTGAATCTCTTCCCGAATTTCAGACATTTCATTATCTAGTTTAAATGCAGCCTCTGCAGCCCTTTGTAGGCGGGCAGATAATTCTTCAGGAAATTCACCCTGATATTTATAATTCAGGGAGTGTTCAATTGTTGCCCAGAAATTCATCGCAAGTGTTCGTACTTGAATCTCCGCCAAGATTTTCTTTTCACCAGTAACTAATTGAACGGGATACTGGATGACAATATGATATGAACGGTACCCACTGGGCTTAGCATTGCTAATGTAGTCACGTTCTTCCAAAATAGTGATATCACTACGTTGGCGTAACAAGTCAACCACTTGATAAATGTCCTCGACGAATTGACACATAATTCGTAGCCCGGCAATATCCTGCATATCTTGTTCCAGACGATCTTCTTGGACATGGCGACGAACCATCTTTTCCTTAATACTATCAACTGGTTTTACGCGCCCAGTAACAAATTCAATCGGTGAATGCTGACCACTCTCTTGATATTGCTTACGCATTCCCCGTAGTTTAACTTTTAGTTCGTTAACCGCTTGCTGATACGGAAGCAAAAAATGTTGCCAATCTTCAATCATCTACTGGAACCTCCTTCGAACTCGAATTATATTCTAGCACATAATATGTTTGAACGTCTGCAGGCATTATTCTTTACAAATGAGGCTTTTTTTGCAAAAATAATGTGTACTTAGATAATGAGGATGTAGTTGAGGAGGAAACGTTGGATGCTCGAAATTCATTTATTTGTCAATCCATTAGGGATTCGGTGCTTTCGTTGCGAAAACGATGTGCTTAAAATGGATCAGCAATTAAATACGCAGATCCGTTACCGTTTTATCCCACTATTTAATATGAATACCATTCAACAAACTATTCAGTTGTACCACCTAAACCAACATAGCCTAATAACTCGGCAACAAGTTGTTTCAATATTAAACCAAGTAATCATGGACTACATGGCGGCCTCCTTCCAGGGACGCAAACGGGGCCGTCGTTATCTTCTCCTATTACAAAATGAGTTAATTTGCCAGAATCATAAATATAACTTAGCTCTCGTTAAAACTGTTGCCCAATCAGCGGGGCTTGATCTTGAAATGTTTCTAGAAGATCGACACTCAGATCTTGCTAAAGAGGCCCATCAAAAGGACCAACAAATTGCTGCTGAGCTGGGCGTCACGAGAACTGCCTCTGCTGTTGTATTTGATAGTAATGATCAAAATGAAGGGGTCCTGATTAACGACTTCGATTATGAGTCCCTCATTTCGGCAATGCATAACAACTACTTAGATGATGAACAGTCACCTCAACAATTTGCTAAGCATTATCACCACTCTTTACTAAAAATAGTCCAAAAGTAACCACTAAACGGGTTGTTTGCCATTAACTTGGTAAGCAACCCGTTTTTTCTAATATTGTAATCTTTCCTGTTTGAAAGTCAGTCCAACCAACTTGCCTAACAACGTTTCAGCTTCTGTTTGGGCAATTGTCGCCATCTGTTGGTTACATTCCGTCAGCTTTCCTTGTAAGTCGCGTCCATTACTAGGATCGTGGTCAAACTGGTGTTGAATGGCAAGTGTCTTGGCCATAACTTTTTGGGTCATCTGTTCAACCAACGGCATCGCTTGATGATACATCCGGTCCCCTAGTGCGGTAATTGTATGATTTAACCAGTACATCTGGTTAACATTAAAGTCAGACTCCGTATCCCGATAAGCAGCCGGTGTATCAGTCACGTTAGCAAAGAACGGAACTGGAACATTGAAAGTATTCGGGCCGAATGCCAACCAGTGAATTGCCGCCCGATCTGAAGGAACATTATTCCGAATCTGTAAAATGTGCAATTCCAGATTACGATTAAGGGCAATGGACCGGAATGGTGCCTCTTTATTAGTGTATGGGTCAAAAGGAGTGTCCTGAAAATGAGAACTCATCAGCGAATTAATTTCACTAATACTGATCAAATGGTCCGCATGATTAATAAATGGCAGATCTTGGTCTATCGGTTCCTGATGACTGTCACTCAAACGCGTCTGAACGTACCAAGCTCGCGGATTATTATAATGACAATCCGTGTCTGTGTAGCTGCCAAAGATTTTCCGCAAATTATATTTACCCTTCTCCGGATTCATCGAATGATGGTCGATAAAATCTTTCAGGTCCGGAGAACATAAAGTGTCATCAGACGAGAAGTCAAAACAATCAATGTTTAGGCGATTGGGAGCAATCACATAAGCATCATCCGGAATCCGCACTGCAGCCCAATGATGGCCACCCAATGTTTCTAAGTACCAAACTTCATCCTGGTCGCCAAAAGCCAATGCATTGGATTCATAGGTCCCATACTTTTGCAGTAAGTTACCAACTCGTTGAACCCCCTCACGAGCAGAATGAATATAAGGTAATGTGATGGTTACCAGATCTTCTTCACCTAGCCCTGATTCCTCATTGTAGGGATCCCAACTGAGCATTCGCGCATTCGTAGTAATCGTCTCTGTCCCAGTCATCGAAACATTATCTTGGTTAATGCCACCAGCAGCAAAGACCCCGGCACTAGGATCAGCATCAGGCGTTGAAGTGTAAGCCAACGGATTATCTGGTAAGTCAATTTCAAACTTAGTCGTTTTACTTGAATAGTGGCGTGGTTGCTGGTCAGCTTTCACTACAACAAACCGTTGTGGATTGAAAGCATTGCCATAGTCCTCTTCCCGGCAAACAATCGTTGAACCATCCAAAGTTGCTTTCTTCCCGGCCAAGAAAGTTGTGCATGTGTGTTTACTCATTACAATCACCTCTCATCTTAATTATGTCATAACTAACAGTGATGAGTAAACGCTTTCCGCAATGCGATCTGTTTTTCATTCCAACTCCGAAACCACCTAGGGCGACGCAATAAAACAATATTATGAAGATCACACATTAGATAACCAGCATCTATTAGTAACTGTGTCAGCCACTTGATTTCCAATCGGCCGAGATAATTATTTCTTGTTAAACACGGCGTTATTGTCCATTCATCCTTACCAAGCTCGAGCAGTGATGCAACCCATTTGCGAACCGACCAGGACGTAAATATGGGGGCATTCATCAAATATACTGCAACTTTCATTCGCCACAATAATAGTAAATGTTTGGTACTCGGCAGAGCATAATTAATAGTATGGCAAAAAATTGGGCAATCAAGCATATAATGGCCCATCATCTTTAATTGGCGATGAAGATCAATTGTCGTTGCATCATTGTACTGCTGGAAAGTATTCAGTTGTTTATTTACTTGAGCAACACTCAACCGTAAATGTTGACGCGGGTACAATTGGTATTCAATCTGCGAATCCTGGGTATTCCAATATGGGATGACCAATTTTCCATTGATATTCTGAAGAAACTGCGCACTTTTTTGACGACCTAAGTGGCGACGGTATGGTGACCCCAATATCCAACAATACTGCCATCCCTGCTGCCGATACCCATCATTCCGTTCCATCAACCGACAAACTGACAGCGGACTACACTGAAATTCCAAAACAGTTGGTCGACCATCGATATG
>SKER01000942.1_pt1 | contig 27828 bp, 35 predicted proteins | sample 4826961 | NCBI WGS metagenome assembly SKER01 (sample SAMN11008804, study PRJNA524170) | human gut metagenome | biome: Human fecal sample; material: Feces; isolation source: fecal sample from pouch patient p47 | host: Homo sapiens | place: Israel: Tel-Aviv | collected 2016-11-16 | reverse complement strand
GATTAAATTTTACATCAAAAAGGAATAGGATTCCTTATATTTTTGGCATTTTTAAAAAGTTGTTAATAATCAGCAAGGATGATTATAGGTTCTGTGGATAAAACTGCGGAAACTCAAGGATTTCCCTCTTTACAAATAGTTTTAAAAACTATGGTATTTTTTTGAATCCCTTTATTTACAAAGGCTTGTGGCGCTTTACAACGTCCAAAAAGCAAAAAAGGGGACAAAAAGGGGACGAACAAAGAATACCGCAAAAATGATATGTTATATATAGTAAGAATTTTTCCGAAGATGATACAATATTAATCCCCGGCTGGCCGCCGGGGATTCTATTTACAATTTATTTGTTATCTGCTATACTTCTTTTAGTGGAGAGCGGTGGCAAGCCCGCCCTCTCTGCTTTGTTCTCTAATGCCATTTCTTTTTAGTTGTCCTCAATTCCCTTCTGAGTATCGTCTATAAGTTTTTCGGTCATTTCTTCTGCTTTCTCATATTCCTTGTTTTTTAAGGCTTCTCTAAGGTCTTTTAAATCTTGCAGCAACCTTCTTAAATAACTTTTAAATACGCTCATCTCTTCCATGTTTCCTCCTTTCTCCGCTTGCCCGGTTACTTGTAAGTTATCTTCCTTACAAGTATATAATACACTATTTTTTATATCCTGTCAATGCTTTTATATATTTTATATTATATTTATTCCACTTTTTTATTGTTTTTATATAAAATACATTATATAATTGGCTTATTTGTTTCTTTGTCCACAAATGTTATTTTTAACTCTGCGTCCATAGCTTCTGCCACTTTTTGCAACTCAGAGATTTTAAAAGTGTTTCTTTTGTATTTATTATTCATATTTTGCGGCGTCTGTCCGGTCCGCCTGGCAAGTTCTGCCTCTGTCATATTTCCTTTTTTTACCCGACACAAGTTTATATACTCTCTTACATCTGTATGCATTGCTTTACCTCCTTTTCTTTAATCATACATTTAATTTTATATTATGTCAATTTTAAAATTTAAAAAATATAAATTTATTTATAAAATACAGTTGACATTATATAAAAAATAGTGTATTGTATAGTTACAAATTAAAACAAAAGCCGGTGCAGCCCTACCAAGACACGCAACCGGCACCAATCAAAAAAAAGAAAGGCAAGTACATTGTAGCATGTATTTGGAATGGTGAAAAGCATGAAATCTAAACAGACATTTTTTAATGTAACAAAAGGGCAAGTTTCCAATTTTTTGAGAATGGTTGAATATTCAAGTTCAGCAGGAAAAAATTATTGTTATGCTATGCAGAATGCCTATTCTCGGGAACCGTGGTTTGTTGTGTGCGACTATGCGGATAGCAATGTCGTTTTTGCCTATTGCGCTTTTGGTTATTGGCTCTTAAAAGAAGACTACGGATATGTTCGCGCTACCCGAGAAGAAGTCCTTGACAGGGTTTGGAATATTATACAGGAAGATTATTAATACAGCCGGGGAGGAAGTACAATGCTGTACTCTAAAATATTGGATTTATGGATAAGCGAAAAATCCTTAGAAATACGAAACAGCACAAAATGGAATTACATATGTACCATAAACAGAGAACTAAAGCCAGCCTTCGGCGATTATTTGGTAAAGGAAATAACCAGAACTATGCTGCAGGATTATATTTTAAAAAAATCCGAACATCTTAAAACAGAGACGATTATAAACATTACAAAGGTTCTGTCGCAGTCCTTTAAATTTGCGAAGCAGGAGGGATATGTGGAAGAAAATCCTTATGTAAGAATAAAGGTGCCTAAGGAGCAGAGTGCTAAAGAGATTAAAGTTTTTACGCAAGAAGAAATCGCCGCACTCCTTAACGTGCAAGGATTCCACGAACAAATTGTGGACATTGTAAATATCGCATACCGGACAGGTATGCGCATCGGCGAAATATTGGCACTTAAATGGGAGGACGTAAACTTTGAGCAAGAATTTTTAATGGTGCGGCGTACCGTTTCCCATTGCCAAAATGGTGTGCGGGAAATTTGTGCACCAAAAACAAAAGCGTCCACAAGAAGGATAGATTTGGATAAGGCCACCATGCAAATGCTGTTGTCTATGGACAGAACAGGAGATTTTGTTTTCTGTAAGAAAGATGGTACTATTTTAAGCAGAGGAGGTATCTGCCAGAGTTTTAAAAGGTTGTGTAAGACCGCTGATGTCTCCTATAAGTCTTTCCATACATTACGCCACACCCATGCATCTGTGCTTTTAGCTGCTAACGTGCACCCTAAAATTGTACAGGAACGTCTTGGACACGCAAAAATAAGCACTACTATGGATACATACAGCCATTTAATACCAGGTATGCAAAAAGTTGCTGTAGACGTGTTTAATACCTTGTGTTAATTTCTTTATTTTCTCCCCGGCTGGCCGCCGGGGATTCTTTTTATTTAATAAGTGCTTTGAATGTATTGTATCCTGCGATACCATCTACAGACAGTCCACGGTCTTTCTGGAACTGCCGCACCGCTACCTCCAGTCTGCTACCGAAGACTCCCGGATTTTCCAATCCATTTGGATTGTATCCGTTAAGCATTAACAGAATTTCCAGTGCAGTAACCATGTACTGAGTTTCTCCGCGGCGTACCGTATGGCCTTTTAAGGCAGTTTCGGAGCGGCTGCCCCAGATACCGTCAACAGCAAGACCGGCTTTGTAGTCCCGATTCATTCCCTGCTGTAATACCTTTACTTTCGCCTTGTTCGTTTCAGTTCCCGGGATACCGTCTGATTTAAGCCCCGGTACTGCAAAGTTACGGGCGTGTACCTGTCCGTCCCGGATAATAGGATTGCCTGAAGGTTTAGAAGGCTTTGGCGTGCTTGGTGTTGGTTGTGGTTTTGGTTCTGTCCCCTGTACCGCCTTACCGATGATTGCGCTTGCAATAGCGTCACCGCATTTGTCGGCGTCCCACTTATCAGCATCGTTCTGGGTATCCACAAAGCAGCACTCTACCAATAATGCCGGGGCTTTGGTGTGTTTGAGCACATAAAGTCCCTGTGAGTATTTTACACCACGGTCGCGGATTCCTAGGGCGTTTGATACATTTTCGGAGATTTTAGCGGCAATATCTGCCGTTTTGCTGTCATAGCACCACACCTCTACCCCTGTGCCACCCCCGGCATTGAGATGGATAGATACATCTAAGTCTACACCGTGGGCATTGCATTTTGTGACAATCCTCTGCAAATTCTGGTTGGCAGTGCAATTTGTGTCATCTGTACAGTCATAAACAGTATGACCTGCGTTTTTAAGGGCTGCAATCACCCTATCCTTTACTTTTCTGTCCTCCACGGATTCCTGCAAAAAGCCAACAGCGCCACTTGCACCCTGTCCTTGCGGACAATGTCCTGCATGTACGTTATAAATTCCCATATTTTTTCCTTTCTGCCGGATGTTGCGCCGGCGCAATATCAATCAATCTACAACTTCCCACTCTTCCGAGAACAACTCAACCATTGTTTCTTTCCATGGAACACGACCGAATCTGCTTTCTACATATAAATAAGGTGCTGTCATTTTACTGTTTTCATCCGGAAATTGTGCGCGAATGACTACATCTGGTTTCCAGTTCGGTAACCTCATTCCCATGCCACGTTTTACCAGTTTCAAAGCATCTCCAAAACTCATTCTTGCCTCCCCTCCCAAAACTGGGGTATTTTCAGTATTGGCAATCATAAATTCATCAGATGCCATGTTGTCAAAGGTGTATTCCGGTCTTTGAGTGTCCAAAAGGCGCATTACAGCCCCTTCTTTCGTATGCATAATGATTTCGTCATTTTCCCACGTCCAGTATCCTGCCCAGTTTGGCAGCTTTACTTTATACCCTTTTTTCATCGCATTAAGCGCTTCTTTAAAATTCATTCCCATATGTGTCCCTTTCTGCCGGATGTTGCGCCGGCGCAACAAAATAGAGGGCTGCTATTTGCCCTCTGTTTCCTTATTTACTACTTTATCTGCTACCTCTAATCCTTTTATTAAAATATTCGGTACATTAAATCCTGCCTCTACGAAATTCTCAAGGATAGAGCGAATCTCATTAATCAACAGACTGGCAAGCACGAACCATCCCAGCAATGTTGTAATTCCCAAATCAATTCCTATTACTACTCCTATTTCGATAAATACAGCGCTCGCCCCGAAAGCCACCATAATCATGAGCCAATATCCGAGCTTTTTCAGGACACCTTTCCAGCCCCTCACGGAATTTTCTTTCCCTGCCATGCGGCTTTTCATCCATCCTGTGAGCCAATCTGCCACATTGAGCAGGAGGAAGGCTACAAACAATACCCAGTGTTCTCCTAAAATGTAAGATAACACTGCTACAATTGCACCAACTGCCGCATTGTATCCGTCAATAATCGCATCTGCATAATTCATTTTCTTCATATCCTCGCTTTCCTCTCTTCGTTTTTTACATAAAAATAAGACCCATTAAGGTCTTGCACGTATTTCCATATGTATTTTCCTTTCCTGTTTGCTTAACTATATAATCCTTTAGTTTACTGCATAATCTCTTTCCAGATTTCTGCTCCGACACCGAATGCTCCCGGTTCCCAGACATTGTTATCTACCATAGACTCCCATTTCTTACCGTTATGCGTACATTTATAGCCTGTCTGCCATTTCACAGGTGGAATGCCATTATAAGGTTCCCATGCAGGACATTCTTCTGTGACTGGAGGTTCTGGTTCCGGAACTACTGTACCACCACTTTCTACAGTTTCCTTGATTTTCTGTACTGTAGCACTTAAAGCTGTTACTGTTTCTTCCAGTGCAATATGCTTTTTAGAGAGTTCTTCAATCTGCTTCTGCAATGGAGCATTTGAATGTGAAGGGTCTGCATTTGCCTGAGCCAGTGTAATAAGCTCATCTCTCTGCTCATCTGTAATTTCGCTCTGCACCCACTTTGTATCAATTTTCTTTAAGATATCCCCTAAAGAGTATTCTTTAGAATTAATTACATTTTTAAAAATTTCGTACATAAACATCTTCCTTTCTTATAATAATGCAATCTGTGTGTTTACGATAGATTTAATTACTGGTTCAATTTTCTGGTCGATGTAGCTCTTGGTGTCTGCAATGTATGTAAGTTCCATTTCTGCATCTCCATTGTTAGATACAGAGGTCGTAGGGTAGTTAGTGTGTAAGGATTTAAAAGAAGAAATAGTTTCCAGTGCAAGGTCATGTTCTACCGACGTTTCAAGCACTCCGCATACTTCAAAATTAGTCCCTATTTTTTCAAATAAAGCGTTGACTTCTTCCAGTGTTTTAGCTGAATCCTTATAATAAATTCCGTTAACTCCTAAAGCAAATGTATTATCTTCTTTATTTCCCCAAGCACTCCATTTTGCAATAGAAGAAATAGCATGAATATTGCCTCCCTTAAATATTTCTCTGAATATTCCTGTGTCAAATACTGAACATCTGCCATTTTCATCTCTTTTGTTAAATACAACCTGCTTAAGAGGTTTTACCTTTTTTACTCTTTGTATATACTTTCCACGTTCTAAATCAATCTCATCTGTTACCCACTGTTGTCCTGTGCTGTCTGTATAGTTTCCATCTAATTCCACTTTGATTCCCGGTAAGCCGTTTGGTGTGGAAAGAGTGAGCGACTGGTTAAAATACGATTTATAAGGCAATACGCTTTCTCCATGGTTTAACATAATGTCATAAAACTCTGCACTTTGTCCGCTTTTGTTTATGTCAAATCTTAAATATATTCTATCTCCTTCTTTTATTTCGAATTGTGTCCAATTTTTATTTCCAGTAGAGTGAAAACGTGTACTACCATTATTGTGTATGCAAACGAACATTTCTACTGTATCTGTTCCATTTGTAGCACCAAAAGGTTTGTTACTATTATAAGATAACGTATATTTGCCAGGTAAAAGTCTCAGCATATCGTCTGGTTTATTTATAATATTAACTATCGCTTCTTTTCCAGTAGAAATCTTACTGTTAAATATAATTTTATTACCAGATACCGACAAGGATAAAGTTGTATTATCAACTTCGTATTTTTTAACAGTATTGATATCAAACAAATTCCCTGTATTAATCTTGATATCAACATTCCCTTTCTCTCCGACATTCACAATTGGAACCGGGGCATCCAGCGACGGAACACCGTTCTGCTCACTCTTACCGAATACTCTTAGATTCTGAATCGGCAACTTTGCACTGTCTTTAACTTGGATTATACCCCCCCCCCCGAAATTTTCTGACTAATTAAAGCGTTTTGAATTTCGAGGATTTGTTTTTGCAGGGATTGATTCTCTTCTTTAATTCTCTTTCCGATATATGCTTCCGTATCCGCTACATACTCAACAGATATTTCGTTTTCTGATGTCAGCACGGTTGTAGGGTAATTTGTGTGAATTGCCTTTAATTGCTCGCTATCAACTGGAGCGGTGATTACTTGCTCCACATACTCTTCGTATTTATCATTTTCCCCAACAGAAAAACAGTATTTCAGTCCCTCTTTTGGAGAAAGCAAATTCACATACCCTTTTACGTTCTTTTTTATTGTTGAAGACTTTTTTGTCTCCCCTTTATTAATAGGGAACCATATTTCTTCATCATTTTCATCTATAAACTTAATATTCCCACCTCCACTCAATTCTCCGTTGGTGATAATTGTAAATAGCGTACCAGCTTTTGCTTCGAATGGAATGAATTCATTTCTCTTTTCTGTCTTAAGAATATTCTTTCCTGTAATTATGATTTTTCCTGTTCCAGACAATGTCTTTATTGGAAGGTTCGAAGAATCATTTATAATGATAGTTTTTCCTGATGCTTTTTTTATTATTGCAGGAGCTTTATTTCCTATATCTTCCTTTAGTTTAGCAATTCCAGTCTTGTTTTCCTGTATCTGTCCTCTATCTGCTACAATCTCCTGTGCAGCACCTCGCACAGCCTGTACCTGTTTTTCTCCCTCTGCGGTTACTTTCCCAGTCTGGGTTGCACCCTCTGCCTGTATCGTCTTTACAGCTTCTGTTTTTGCTGTCTCTACTGCTCCTGTAGCTGTTCTCTGTGCAGTCTGGATATCTCGCACGGCAGTTTCTCCGGCAGTCTGCACCCGGTCTGTCTGGGTCTGTCCGGCGTTGTTTACATCTGCAAGTGCCTGCTGTGCAGTTAAAATAAAATCCTGTGCAGTCTTATCTACGCTGTCCTTGTTTTCCTGTACCTGTGTGCTTAATTCCTCCACAGCTTCTTTGGCTTTCTGTACGGCTGCTCTATCCTCTGCCGTTTTCCCTGCTGCCGCCTGTGCTGCGGTGCTGGCGTTTTCGGCTGCCTGCTTATGTATTTCTCCCTGTTCTGCGGATGTTTCCGCCCGCGTAGCTGCTTCTTGTGCGTTTTTAGATAATTCCTCTACTTTGGCCACTTGCTCGTCTATCCCGGACACGGATTCTACCAGACGTTCTACTTCTTTTCTGTCTTCTGCCGTCTTCCGGGAATCTTCCTGGGCTTGTCCAGCGTAATATCTGGCATTATCCTTCGCTCTCTCCGGCAGGTCTTCCCGGCCATGTGCCCAGCCTTCTGCCTGCTTTTCGGATTCTGCCGCCTGCTCTGCTGCCTCCCGGACGGCCTGCACCGCCTCGTGGAAAATGTCCGGGTTATCTGTGCCGCCTGGAACTTCTGGTTTCGGTCTGGCTCTTACGCTCAATGCAATCCGGTACTCTGTCTTTCCACTGGTTGCGTCTGTGATATACACAAAAGCATAGATACTGTAGTCCTGCGGAGCATTGTTGTTTTCCAGCATGTTGTCCGGGATAGGCACATCTGTTACCCCGTCTTTTGTAACCCCAATACGAGGGACGGAGTCACCGCCACGCTCCTGCATGGCGAAATGAACTTCTACCACCGGGGGAAGGGCAAGCCCCTGTATGCGGAGAATCTGACCGTAATCGTACTGGTCTAATTTGCCGATGATATCTTTTGGAGTATCATATTTATCAAAAATTACTGTTACCATTTTACCTCCTATTTCCACCTGCCAAACGCGTAATAATTAAACCGCGCAACAACCTGCGCTAAACCTGTGTTTGTAAAACGTACAGTCTGATAAGCGCTTGTACGCACGTTGTTTCCGGGGTCACCTGTCACGCACAGCCACATATCTCCTGTGCTCCCTTTTCCAAGCGATACAATCTCTACCGGCGTTTCGATAAATCTGACAGGGTAATTAAATTGATTGTCGTAATGATAAGCATATCCATTTCCCCATGTGCCGCTACTTTTAGCATTAAGTACCACAGATTTCCAACATTCAAGTTTCCCATTCGTCCACTGTCTATATGTCCACCCGTCTTTTGTACCCTCTGTAAAGGTGCAGTTTAAAAACTGTGCCAGATTGTCCCAGCTCAACATTTTAAAAGTACCGCCCTTACTAAAAGACAGACCAGACAAAGATAATTCTGATGACCTTATCACGCCTGTTACGTTGTCGGTATACTTAATCTCTATGCCATTGTATCCATACCTTGTATGACCGGTCCCAACAACTTTGCTACCGCTTTTAACCGTGTAATCCATAAACAAAGGATTGCCACCGCCGGAAGCGTCCGAAAGTTTCGTGTTTCCGTTTACCGTTTCGCCCTCTTCCCACTTATCACTCCAAGGTACGTCAATGCTTCCGGCTGTAATTTTTCCAAGGTCGGCACTGAGGGCTGACAAGCTGTCTACCTGTATATTTTTAGCCGCAAACAAGTAAAGCTCCCACTTACTCCCTGTCCAACGGTATGTGGCGTCTTTGACAAGCCCTGACACTGTGCCGGTATGTTTCCACAGCATACCAACAAACTTTTCTGTTGGTTCTGTTGCGGACACTGTAATACCAGTGGATTCTCCGTCTTTTCCCGGAGGGCCGGAACTCCCTTTTTTAGATACACTGTATAAGGTTTTTGTCTGCTTGTCTGTATACTCTATTACCGTCCTCACCCACAAAAAGGGCTGCGCGTCCGTCTGTTCCATTGGAGAGGTCTTCCATTCTCCAGTCGGGGCAGACGTACCGGAAGAGCCTAACTGATACATCACGGTTGTTGTGGCGATTCCTACACCGTCTTTTCCGGGATTACCGTCCTTTCCGTCGTTTACATCAGATACAGTCACCTCAAAAAATGCCTTTACATTTCCACCGACGTCAGTAGCTTCAAATCTCACAACCGCCTTTTCGTCCACATCTGAGGAGTTTAGGGTGTATGGATTCCCTATATATACCTCTTCTTCATTTTTGTACCAGTGAATTGTGTAATTGCTCGCCAGTTCCACGCCCCCGGAATCCCTTACATGCGCTGTCATAGTCGTGCTGCCGATGCCGTTTTTAAAGACAATCCCGTTATCTGTACTTATCATGGTGGTGTAAGTTTTGTTTTGCTTTATCAGTTCCTCCACCCTACCAAGCAGCGAACTGTCCACTTGGCTTTGCAACTCATTAAAGTTATCAAAGGTAGTCTTACTCTGACCGGGGTCTGTAAAACTGCGTTTCTGTTCCGTTACTCTGGCAGATAAATATAATTCCGGCGTATATTCTTCGTCGATAATTGTCACCGTATCGCCAATACCGGTGTCAAAATATCCGTCCACCTGATATTCCACTTTTGGCACGCAATCTTTTTTGAGCCTTGCCAGAGCCTGCCCATACAAAGTGTTTACATTGTCTGTGTCGTACTCATAAGGGACTAATATGTATCTTTGATTCCCTTTGATTAAGTTGCTGGGGAATCTGTCGCGTGCCTGCACGGCAGCAATGTCAGGGTTTCCTTTTGGGCTGTAATACTCAATATTTCCGTCCTTGTCCTTCTCAATTTTGTCCAAAGACGCAATCGTAAGCCCGTCACGCCCCTTGGGTCTTATAGCAGTATACAATTCCGTCACGTCCGAGGTCTTTGTAATACCGGATATCTCTTTTCCATGCCGGATAACTACACCCTCCGACTTACCAATGCCCTGATTTGCGTCAGAGTGTTCCCGGTATACATTCATGACGATTCTTTTTAAAGAGTAGTCGTCATTTAATTCGGAAATAAATTCCACTTCGGCGGAAAACACATTTGCCAGAGAGAATATACGCGACAGAATCGTGTCCTCGCCTTCCCATTCGTGGGTGATGCGCTTGTCTGCAACCTCATTAATGCCTATGGTTATAACATGCTCATGGTCTATCACTCCCATGTACTCTGTAAAACTCATTGCTTTACTGGCCTTGTATTTCTCCCTTATCTCGTTTAAAAGCTCAAAGGATAAGGAATAACACTCCACGGATACCTCTTTTTCATCTCGTTCCGTATGCATGATGTTAAAGTAATAGTCCTTATCATCTGCCCGGAAAGAAATCTTGTTCCCTGTTACGAGGTTTACGGAATCTTCATGGGTTGCCGGGGATTTAAAAATAAAGGTTGCCGCAGAACCTTTCAGATATTCGGTTAATTCGTCTGAATAATAGTGCAATGTGGTTTCTGAGGTATTATCCATAAATGCCAGAACATCATCATTAATGCCCAGAATTGCCATTCTTATCCCCTGCATTACAACCACCTTTCTCTTATGCTGACTTCCACCGTTGGGTGTGGATTGCAAAAGGTCGAATAATAAAACTCAATCCTGCTCTCTCCCGGCGAAGCCTTAAAATACTTTGTACCCACAATCTCATCTCTTTGGACGGGCATACCGTTTAAATACGGCTTTTTCTCCCTGCCGTCTATAAACAGGATATCCCCGGAGGCGTAGCGGTTTGGAACATCTCTCCACTTGCTGACGCCCATTTTCTGAAAATTAATCTCTCTGATGTAATTTCTTGTCACATACTGATTCGACAGGTTTCGTCCGGCGTACTGCTCTATTGCAATCTGGATTTTGGCGCATTTCATATCTATAATTTCCGGTATTACATAGCTGGGATATGAGCCAAACCAGTAAAAGGTGAGCTTGTCCCCTTCTTTCCGGATATCCGCATGTCCGCTCGATTCGATAAACATATTCATGTTTATTCGGTCGTCTGGAGTAAATTTCAGCTGTTTCAGCTTCCGGTTTGCCCAAAATTCAAAGATTGCCGTATTGCCCACTTTATCGTTTTTAAAGATGTTGTAGGCGCATATCAACTTGTTATCCGCCGTCAAAAATGAGATAGAGGTCTGCGCTGTCTGCCCTACAAGCCCTGTCTGCCACCAGTAGTTTAAGTAACAGTAAAAATTCACTGCGCCAGCCTCTCCGTTGGAGTCTGCCGGTATGGTAAGGGTTCTCATGCCGCCCGTCCAGACACCCGGGGAAAAATCACCCATGGTCTGGATATACATGCACTTCCTTCCGTTTATGACACTGTGGGAAAGTGTACCGCCTGTCCCATAATTCGGGTGCAGCACGTTCTTTCCATGGTCGTCCGGGATATTGTAAAAACTTTCGAGGGTTGTCAATAATTCGTTTGTCTTATAATTTACCCCGTCTGCCTCTTCGATTTTTCCAAATTGCAGCGCGCCTTTGTCGCTCACAATGCCAATGTATCCGTTCTCGTGGTTGTGCTTTATGGTGTAATTGATATCTGCGTCAGCATTACCCTCGTTGGTTATGGTAGCCTCAAGGATTCCGCTGCTGTTGGCCTTTGCCGTAAACGTCTTTTCTGCTACGGCGTATTTATATGGGTCGCAGCAATAAAAAGCAAACTCTCCGGTGACATTCAACTTCCCGGATTCCACTTCCCCAACCTCACTTTTGGTACCGATGTAATACTTGTCAGGCTCATCGTAAAAAATAAGCTTCGCCTGTTCCTGATTCAAAATCCTGCACAGTTCATTAAATTTTTCCCGAAAGACTTCCGGGCTTTTGGAAAGAAGCTGATACCCTACTGTCAACACCCTCGGGACAAGCCTTCTACCGTGGTAATCCGTACCGTCAGTATCGCCTATCTGTATTTCGGTTATCTCTGTTTCGTTCAGTTCCCTGCCTGTCACATAAAGCGTTCTATATCCCTCTATGAGGTCCTCGATATATTCGCCGTTTATCTGCAAGGCTTCGGCAGGCAAGGAGTTTTTCCCCGCCTGCTCTGTTGTGTCTGTAAAATTATACATACAATCACCTTATGCCATTAATCATTTTGTTTAACTTCTCGCGTTTGTTCAGCTGCGCTTCTGTGTACGGAGCCGTCACCCTCGCTGTTTCTTTTCCGTCAATATTGACCGGTACAACAATGGTGTATTTTGCATTTTTGGTGTATGAGTAGTCATTGCTCAACTCCCAGTCGCCGCCGGATATGCCTGCAAGGGAGGGTGTCGGTGGGTTTGGAACGCTTGGAATACTTATTAATTCTTCCGATGCCTTGCGAGCGTTTTTTATCATGCCCGTAATTCCGTTTACCCAACCTTCTCCCCAATATTCTCCTAATTTTGCAGACACTCTGGAAGGACTGTGGATTTTCGCTTTTGCTCTTACTGCCGCATCTGCCGCCGCTGCCATTTGTGCCGCTGCACTCCTGATTATACCAAGGCAAGATAACATTCCCTGCGCAAATCCCTGACTGATATAAGCACCTGCTGCATACGCGCTACCTCTGCCGCTCATTAAAGCAGACGTTACCGCCGTGACACTGGTAAGTGCGATAGAGGGCGCCGTTGATAAGCCGCCTTGTAATCCTTCGGTAAACCCAGTGCCTATTTTCTTTCCTGCGATTTTGGCTTTGCTCGCTGTACTGTCAAAAGCATTTAAAATGTCACGCATTGCAGATTTTGCCCTGCTTCCTAATGCGTTCAATCCACTCTCAACTACTTTTACAGCTGACGTCATGCTTTTTAATGATGATTCTGTCTGTTTTGCGCTGGTAGATATTGTTTTCATGCTGGACTTCACGGATTTTAAGGCTGCTGACATCGCAACAACACCTACACAAGCAGCAAGCATACCCACTCCAAAGGCGATAATAGATGCCGTGGCACCAACAGAGCCAGCTAAAAGCAAGAGGAAACTTGCAGACAGCAGCATCAAAGACGCCGCAGTGCCTGCCGCAACTGCCATTAATGCCGCAAACCCTGCCGCACATAACAACGCACCTTGAGCAGCGGAATTAAACCCTGTACCAAGTATTAAGATGTTTGCAGTTATCAAAGTAAGACCTGCCGCAAGTACCATGACCCCAGCGGCAAGCACCACCATTCCCGCCGCTGCGAGAAGTACAGCTACAGCCACGACTGCAAGACCGACACTGAGGACGAGGGTTGCTGCTCCAGCAACCGCCGCACCTACTGCGAACGCAAGCATGGAAGCGCCAAGTAGCGCAATAGCCGCCGCTCCCTCTGAACCATAAGCAACTACCGTAGGAAGTACCGCCGCTACAACCGCAAGTGCTGCCGACGCCAGTAAAGCACCTAACCCAACCATGACGAGAGCGGCGCCAAAAGCAACAAATCCAACAGCCCCGGCACTTAAAGCAGGTGCTAAAGCTGCCGCAACTGCCATTAATGCTGCAACCGCTACAATAAGCCCAAACATGACCGCTATCGCTGGCGCACCTGCGTTTGTGACTGCTATCGCTGATAGAGCCAACAAAGCAAAACTTGCACTAACAATCAGCACCGCTGCGCTCATGGCGAGAAAAGCAGTTGATACCGGCACAAGCTGCGCTCCCATTGGTGCGAGCATCTTAAGCAGCATCCCCATACCAAAACCAAGTCCAACCATTGCGGCAGTCATACCGAACATAACCGCTATCGCGGCGCCGCCGGAATCCGCTAACTCCACAGAGGTTTTGCCTAAAATCCCAAACGCAACGCCCACCATAAGCACGCCTGTGGCCATTTTTAAAAACGCGCTTCCGGCACCGCTGACCGATGCGCTGGTTGATGCACTTGCTTTTCCTACCGCTTTTTGCCCTTTTGAGGTCTTAAAAAGCTGCGGCGCTATTTTAGATACCGCTTTCCCTCCGAGGGTTTTAAGTGCGCTCCCGAATCCGCTTACAAGCGGTGTGACACTCTTCAGGATTTTAAATCCTTTGTATGTCAAAAATAATTTCGGGAAGTTTTTAATCAATACCGCAGCCATATCAGCATGCTCTTTCAAAAAGTCAGCAAATCCTACTAATGCATTTTTGGCAACCTCTATAACATCAGAAAAGTTCTCAATGCTTTCGGTGCTTCCGAAGGCATTTGAGATTTCCGAGAGGCTGTTGCCAATCTCTCCAAAGGCGTCACCAAAGGCGCCTTTTACCTCTGTCGCATTGCTTTTGATGATATCCCAGTATTTTCCGGCTTTATCCATAAAAGACGAGAGTTTTTTTGCAAGTGCTTCTCCGTCAATGTCACCCAGAGAGTCCACAAGTTTACTGATAGCTTTTATTCCTCTTTCAGACATCACCTCAAACGCCGGAGAAAGTTTGTTAGACACGGTTTCTGTGAGTCCGTCCATTGCCTGGTCTACAGTCTTGTACTCTGTTGCCAACTTTGTAAAAGCGTCATTTGTACCAACTTCTGTAATCGCGTCAAAAAACTTCTGTGTTTCGACAGTTCCGTCTTGTACCTCTTGTACTAATTGCTTTGTGGTCTTTCCCATGGATTTAGCAACAGCCGAAATTCCGGCAGGTGTTTGTTCTAACATAAGTTTAAAATCTGCCCATGCCACCGTCGGCTTCGCCGCCATTTGCACCGCCTGCTGACTCAAGGTTTTCATTGCCTGCTGTGGGTTTTCTGCTGCCGCTGCTAAACCTCCGAAACCCTTCACAAGTTGGTCTGTGCTTCCAATTCCTACAGCGGCAAGCTGTGAATATGTAGTTGCCATGTCAGACGCGCTGTAAATTGTTTTGGTGGCGAAATCCTGTAACTCACCTTTAACTTTTTTTATTTCGTCTGCTGGCTTTCCCAACATGCTCATATTGCCTTCAAAGGTTTTCCACGCGGCAGATGAGGAGTTGAGTTCACTCACAAGTCCTGTCACACTGCTCGTAATGGCATTAAAAGCACTTCTTCCTGCTCCTGCCATAACACCAAAAGCAAAACCACCACTTAAGGTTGTCTTGAGATTGTTCGCGCTGCGGCCCGCTGCGTCCATGGCGGAAGTAAAGCCTCTGTCTGCTGCCGACAATATCGCTTTTACACTATAACTTTCTGCCATTCTCGACCTCCTTATGCCGCAAAACATAGTCACGTATACGCTTTTGGGATTCTTTACGCTTTTTCACTTTTTCAATTTCTTTTTTGTAATCAAAGAATTGTCGGAATCGTTTATAAACAGGTTTTGTTTTCCCTTTTCCAGCGGGACGTTCTGCCTGTACCGCAAAATTCAAAAACGCTTGTCGGTGAGCTTTGTAATCTTCGTCAACCTGCCTTAATTCAAGGGCGTTCATTAAAATTTCGTATTCTGCCAATGTTAAATTATTGATTTCCGCAAAATTTGTAATCCCAAAAAAGCGTATGCAGTTTTTCGCTACCTCTTCATACAGTTCTTTTATTCCTGAGCTTTCTTGCTCTCCTCCACTGCCTTCAGAAATTTCGTTGTCTGCTGTTTTAATACATTTGCTGTCTTTAAGAAACCCATGACGTTTTCGTATAATTCATCAACATCTGTATTTTCGACGTAATTATCAAGCGCTTCTTTTGTAATTCTAGGATTCTGTCCCACGTTGGCAGCATGCAAAATATCAACCAGTGCCACCACGCTGCCGTCAACAAAGTTCGCAAATGTAAAGGTAAAGCCTGCATCAACTTTCACGCCGTTCCCCATATCTCTTTTTAATTTACTGTCGATTTCTCTTAAAAATCCCATACCAAAATTAAACTTGTAAACCTGTCCATTGATTGTTAATTCCATATTCTTTCCTTTCTGCGCTTTGCGCTATGCTGCAAGCTGCAACATCGTGTTATTTTTGCAATTTTATCAAGTGTTTCGTTTTTTAAGGCACAGCCTACGCCGTGCCTGTATGTCTTAGGCTTCCTGCACGGAATCCTTAAACAAGTAACCTGCTTCTTCCTGCTCTTTCATAGTCACAGTTATGTTTCCACGCTTTCCGCTTCCGTTGATTCCAAATGTCATGGCGATTTCGGTATGGTCTTCTGCGCTGGCGGTCTGCTCAAATTCCGTGATATAACCCTGATAATAAGCGCCTTTAAATTTATTATCTTCTCCGGCTGGCGAATCAAGGTTTACTTCCCAGATTTCGATAATATCGTCATTGTCCATGGCGTCTTCTAATTTTGTAATCATTTCGTCTTTATTGGACAAAATTAAGGTTGTAGAAATTTCCACCTCCGCGGCTCCCGGTGTACGGATAACCCCGTCTTTTGTGACCGTGCTGTCAGCGTCCTTGCTTTTGGTGCGGCTATCCTCTGTTACAAACGGGATTCGCTTTCCTGCTGTTGTTTTAGCTTCGGACTCAATTCTAAAAAGATATACGATTTTCTTCCCCTGTACTGCTTTTGTGGTTGTCTGTGCTGCTTTTGCAGTTGCCTGTGATTTATCCATGATTTACCTCCTAATCAAAATCAAAATGCAATTCCAACACTCCATGTAAGAGCGGTTGTTTTGTTGTGTTATCCGGCAAAATCCTCTGGTCTACACTCCGTAAAGACCAGTTAAAATTTGCCGTTTTATTTATGTTCCGGCAGATTGTCTTTGCTTCCAGCAGCATTGCTGACACAAGACCGCGCTGCATAGGGTTGTTGTGCCACACATGGATTGTCTGGTACACACTCCCAAATAATGCCGTCTTATTCGCCGTGTCCGTCTGGGTACTGTCTGCCATGTAAACAAAAGGATATGGCGTACCTTCCGGCGGCAAAAATCCGTCATATACGTCATACCCTTTGTCTTTAAGCTGCATAAGCAGCTTTGAAAATAATTCTTGCTGAGGGTCTACTCTCATCGCGCCAATTTCCTCATATCTTTCTTAAATTCTTCGCCTTGTTTTGCCAGAGCATCTCCCATAAAAAGCTGCGGCTCCTGATATCTGGTGCCCCACTCTACATACCCGGAGTATTCAGCCCCTGCCTCACTCTCAGCGGTCAATCCGCCGTCTGTGATTTTGAGGGCGATACTGCGTTTGAGGGTACCGGTATCTACCGGAGCATTTCTCTGGGCTTTTTTATGCATGTCTGAACCATTCTTCCTTACAATAGTCTTTACCGCCGATAAATCAGCATTTCTTTTCAGCTTCACCTGTAGTTCATTGATTCCCGTCAATTTGATTCCCATTACTGCACCTCCGACACGATAAAAACATGCTTTGTGCGCAGCCTGCGGAAATAATCAACCTTATAAATGCAACTACCTACACGGATACGGTCAAATGCTGCGTTATAATGATTCAGCAGCCGGATTGTAAGGCTGCCCTGCCGGATATCCCCGTACACCAGTTTCAACATCTCGGTTTTGGTGTCCGTGACATCAGCATAAACCTGTGTTTCTGTAATGGTTTCGCCTTCGTAATTTCCGGTAATCTCGTTATATTCCCCCGGTGTTACCTTTTGCAGATATACGGCTGTATCACACCTCATAAAAACACCACCTTACCCTTGCGGCTGTTTTTCTGGTTGTCCAGATACGTCTGGATATCCTCCATAAATCCGGCAAAATCATTATTGCTGTATGAAGTCTTTTCCCCTTCCACATCGTGCGATATCGCCCCTTCTGAGCCAATTTTGTTGTACCGGATAACCGACACCTCAAGTATGATATAATCCAGTTCTCCCGGCGGATCCAGACCGCCCAGAAGAGCTTTGAGCCTGCTTCTGGTTGCGGAAAGGATTAAAAGCAGCTTTTTATCCAGTGTAGTGTCATACTCCGGGATACCCAGCATAACTTTTAAATTGCCAAGCAATGTAATCACCTCTTATTTTGTGTCCGCTACAACATCGCCGGAACGTACCGCCTTAAAGTTCTGGTCCGCCTCTACGACGGTCACATGCTGCCCGTTTACCACAGTGATTTCGCTCACTCCGTCCCAACGCTGCCATGTCTTTACGTCCATGCCGTAAGTTACAGATGTGGCAGATGCAGCGGTTTTGTATTTGTATACGTTGTTGATAGAGGACAGCGGCTCTTTTACGGCAACGTTTGTATTTCCTGTTACCTCGCCCTTTGTAGATGTAAGGGTCAGTTTGCCGAGAGTCTGTGTATCGCTTCCTCCAACGGAAATATAGGCGATTGCGTCTAAGTATTCCGCGAACAATCTCACGCCCATGATTGCATACATGTCAGAAATCGCCCTGTCATATGTACCCTCAACATGGAATCCGACCAGACCTGTAGCCGGGTCTGTAGTATAAGAAAGACCAGCCTTCACAAAATCGGAATCCCCCGGGTCTACATAGTAGCAAACCAAGTTATTTAATGGAGTTGCAATGACTGTCTTTTCTGGAATATCGGAGGAAATAAACACCACGTCAGCGCCAAGGAAGTTTTTGATGTAATTCATTCCGAAAGCAGTCTGAATGGTTACATTTGCCTCTCCCAGATATCTGTAAACATCGAGGGTATTTACCCATACCGCCACGCCTGTGGCTGTACGGCGCATTTTCTGGAATTTGTCTTTGACTTTACCGATAGACATTGCAATTGCCATTTTCCAAGTGGATTCATGACCCACGAGAGAACCCATTTTAAGCTGGGAATAAAACTTATCCAGAATCTGCTTCTGAAGGTCTGCCTTAAATTCTTCGTCCGTCATCTCAACAGCTGCTTCATAGCCTCTGTCGGAAATCGCCTCCAAAGATACGCCTTTTCTGTATTTTTCAATCTTGATGCTGTCGAAAGGTGTTTCCTCTACCTCGTACTGGGACATCGGGATTTCTTCGCCTTCTGCCACATCGCCGGATTTTAATGCACCTTTCACTTTTTTGGTTTTCAGCACCGTACCGTTTTCTTTTTTAACCATGCGCGCGATTCCCATAATATCCAGCAAAGCTTTCATATTTTTGGAAAAGGTTGTGACAAAGTCGATTTCTCTTGCTTTAACCATAATCTGTGCTTTTCCGGCCATGCCGTCCGGAGCTGCAAATACCTGTAATCCTAATTTTTCGATTTTATGCATAGCTTTTTTTCTCCTTACTCAAATAAATTCATGTTTTCTGCAATCATTTTCTGCCGTTCTTCCGGGTCTTTGATTGCAAAAATCTGTTCTTTTGTGACAGCAGAGCTGCCGCCACCTTTTGGTGATTTCCCTTTCAGTTTCTCTTTTACGCCATTAAGTACCGCCTCTTTAAAGAGTTTTGCAAAGGATTCCACATTTTTCTTTGTATCGTCTGCGCTCTCTGTGACAAGGCAGGTCAGCAGTTCGTCCGGAATGGTGATTTCTTCCCCTTCCAGAATTTTTCTGGCAGTTTTTGACATAGCTGCAAGGCTGTCTTTCCGCTTAAACGCTTCCAATTCCTTTTTCAGCTTGTCGTTTTCATATTTCTGTTTTTCTTCCGCTGTCATGTTCGCCAGCTTTTCCGCTTCTGATACTTTGTCATCTGTAAGGATTCTCCATTTTTCGCATGCGTTTGACACCGCTGTGTTTACCGCACTGTTGACCCTGCGGTCAAACTCTGACTGATTCCCTTCCAGTTTTAAAAAGTCGTCAAAAGACAGGTTCGTGGTATTCCCGTCATTCCCGGTCCCACCCCCGTTGCTTCCGTCAGCCCCAGAGCCGTCACCTTCAGTAAATAACTGCAAGTTCCACATTGCTTTAAATACTTTGTTTCTCATTGTTTCCTTTCCGCCCCAACCCGTCCAAGTCCGTGCCGTTGCTGTAGTTTTCTGACATCTCGGTCGAAATTTTTACATACTCCGGGAACTCGTCAGTAATCTGGCAAATCCCAAGAAAAAAGGAATCCACCAAAAGCTTTCCAGCTTCTGATAAATCCCTGTATTTGATAAAAGCCATTCCTGGCTCTATATCCCACTTTATTTTGTCGTGCGTCAAATCCTCAAGTGACTTGATTAAAGCCTGCACAAAGGCTGTTACAGCCGCACAGACAATGTCTTTCCCATACTCTGCGTAATTCGCGTGACCTGCCACGATAATTCCGCAAGGCTCAACGATTACCTCTATCATGTTTTTTCCTCCATGTAGCAAAATCCATTTTGTGACGGCTGTATGTATCAAGCCATTCGTCGTATCCTTTCGAGTCCATGTGTGCCGCCGTGCTACACCTGCACCTCGGGTGCATAGGCGGCGCGTTACTTCCCGGCATCATGTTTTTGACCTTAAAACGCTTACCGTCTATGTTTTTGCAGATAGGGCAGGCTGTACCGAGTGCGATGTACTCATACTCCTCAAAGTCATTTCGTATAAACGCCTGTTTCTGCGCTTCTGTCTGCACTCTTGCCAGTTCTGTAATCATAAGCCTTTCGGCGTTGTACCGGCTCACTCCAAACCGTTTAACCAAATACCTTGCAAGCTCTCGTGGGTGTTTGCCCTGTATTAGTCCTGTTTGCAATAAACTGGATATCTCATTTTTAAGCATGCCCTGATACAGCCATATCCGCTCCGAAAACGTAGCGTTGTGAAAAGATGCATTTGCAATCGCCTTCGCTTTATCCTCATTAAAGTCCAGTCCCTCCCCGAGGATACCTGCCAGTCTTTTATACTCCTCCAATGCTTCGTCTGTCAGCATCTCATCAAAGTATCTTTGGAGTTCGTCAAATCCTGCCACCATTTCCAGACCGATGTTTGCCTTTAAAAGCTCCAACCGGTTCACCTTCATCGTCAGGTTATACAACCGCATTTCTTCATTCGCGCGTTCGGAAAAGTTCTTTTCCTTAACATACCTCTTTGCTTTTCTTTCGTACGCCTCCATGTCAATTTGGGCAACGCGCTTTTTCGCTTCTGCCATGGTGATACCTTCTTTTTTTGCGTATCTTGTATAAAATCCGTTTATTTCCTTCTGGATTTCATCGAGCATATTCTTGTAAATTTCTTCTACGCGCTTCTGGTATCCCTTTTCTTCTTTGATGTTCTTTTTACGCTGTTCCTCTTCTCTTTTCTCCCAGTATTCCCTACTCGTCATCACTTCCACCGCCAAACAACTGATTTATCACAGGGTCGCTTTCTTTGTTCTCTGCTTCGATTTTCTTAATCTCGGCCTGCACATTGTCCACAATAGATAGTGTTTGCAGCTGTGTAGACTTTGACACGATTCCTTCCAGATTTCCAGCAATCTCCGTTTCCTCCAGAATGTTTTCCGGTATATTAGGAGTAAAGATATATCCTAATTTCAGCCAAGAATCAGACTTTACTTTAGACAATGCATTGCTAAAAATAAGGCGATATCTCCGCTCCATCCCTGCCTTAAATTTTCTTTCTTTGGTTTTCGCAAGGTTCGTCATTGCCAGCAGTTTGTATTTAAGGGCAATGCCGGAGCTTGTACCAAAGTTTTCATCGGAGATATTTGCAACCATACTGATATTAAAAATAAGGCGCTCCAGTCGGTTTATAAGATTCTCCTGTGTGGTATCTCCGTTTGGTTTTTCCAAAAACTCCACAACCAGCCTGTCTGAGTCGCCGCCAAAGTTGATTATCCTGTTATCACGGATATGCTTTATATCATCGTCATCTAGTTCCTCTCCTAAAACCTTGAGATAGGCATCGGCAAAATAATCCACATCATTCGCCTTTTCGGAAATCGCTTTATTATAGGCATTAATCATAGATAAGGCAGGCTCAAAAATCCCCGTTTCCTCTTCGTTCTCTGTAAATTTTGTTGCCGGTACGCCGTCAAACCCATGCTGCTTCGCTTCTCCTACAAACTGCAATTTTCCTTTGATTTCAAAGTATCTTACGGTTTCTTCGTCTGACACACTGCCCCGGACAACATTATCAACATCTTTATAAGTATGCACAAAGTAGCGCACAGGCTTCAGGAGAGAATCCCCGTAAATCATAAAGGCATTTATAGGGGAAAGGTATGTGATGCCGATATTGCTGTTCTCATCGACAAAATACATTTCATATGCTTTTCCGTAGATGCTGCACATTTTCGCCAGTTCTGCATCTATTCCATCCTGTCCGCTGTATCTGCGCAGCAATTCGACATAATCCGCCACATCGTCAGATTCACACGTCACTTTAATGGGGTTCCCAATAAAAAATCCGCTCATTGTGTCGGTGATATATTTTGCGAAATTCACGGCAATTCGGTTGTCGGGCTTCCATTTTTCTTTGACCGCTTCGTGGAATATCGGGTAGTCCGTAACATAAGCATTTAAAAGAGGTTTAAAACGATTGCTCACCTCTGACTGATGTAGTACCAAAAACTGACCGATTTTATCCTCGTCCATTACCTCGTCTTCGCTTATCCGGTATCTGTATTTCTCTTCCCAGTTCATTAAATCCCTCCTTTAATTGCTCTATTCAGCCGTGCAGGGCTTTTCCTCTCCTGCTCTATGGAGTAGCGCAGCATAGCCATTGCATCGTCAAGAAACGGCACAGGCTCATCAAGATAGGTGTTTGTCTTATCGTCCTTTTTCCACTTCCACTGCTGTATCTCTTTTATGGTGTTCACGCAGGACGGGTGTATGTGTATCCTGTGCTGCTTTAAGTAATCAATCTGCGCCTTGACACTGTTCGGTTCTTTTTTAACACCCTTTGCGCGGTATCCGGATTTTTGCCACATCTTGATTCTGTCCGGCTCCGCACTGTCGCACCACATACGCAAACACTTATCAAACTTGCCCTCTGCCAGCTTTATGATTTCCTCTGTGTCCATTTCGTACACATACAATTCCCGACAAAGGTATAAATCGCCGTCTTTAAAGCCAACAGCGCCTATGCAATCAGCGTGGTTAAAGCCAAAATCCTGCGCATTTACCATGTAATCAAATCGTTCCGGACTGGTATCAAACTCTTCTATGATGTAGTTCTTTAATATCAACCCTTCCGTTTCTCCCCACTCTCCCAATCCGTAAATCCTATACCCTTCCGGGTCAACCTCTTTACGCCTTTGCATACGTCTGTGATATGCCGCATCTATAAACCGGTTGCCCTGATATGTGGATTGGTGGGTAAATACGTCCGGGTCTTCCCTGTCAAAAAACTGTGTCTTAATCCAGTGATGCGCAGATACCGGATTAAATGTCATTCGTATTTGATAAAATTGCCCTTTTGGCAACTCCCCACGCAAACGGTCGTCTATGATTTCAAAGTCTGCTTGTGTCAGTTCTGTCGCCTCCTCTATCCATACATCTGTCAGCTTTCCGCGCTTAAAGGTGATAGATTTCAACTTTTCCCTTTGCTTTTCGTCATTTACTCCCCGGAAAATAATCTGGTTATGGTTGCTTTTGCACTCCATAATCATTCCGGAAGAGTTGATGTACCAATATTGCTTGTAGGAATCTCCGAACATACGAAAAATAGCACCCTGCAATTCAGCAAAGGTACTATCCCTGTTTGTTACATCAGATTTTCTCACGCACAGCAAATTCCTTCCTGGATCCTTCATAAGCCGCAGTATGTAATGTTGCGCTGTATCTACGCTTTTCCCACTTCCGGCAGACCCCTTCATGACGATATACCGTTTTTGGCAGCTGTCCGCACCTTTAAATCCCGGATTCATCTGTACTGTTATGTTCACATTTAGCCCTCACCCAAATCAAATAATTCTTTTTTATAAAATTCATACAGTTCTGCATCTTTTTCAAAGCTAAACTGTTCAATCTTCGGGTTCTCATTTTATTTGCCGCTTGCCAAGAATGACATTAAATCTTTTCTGTTTCTTTCTTTGTACTAACACTTCTATTAATCTCCATAATCAACGCTTATGTTTAAATCCATATCGACGGTTTGCTCAACTTTATCAGTAAACAGCCCATAACGCTTGCCAAGCATTTCCGCAGCCTTTAATCTGTTGCCCTGTACTACTATTTCTATTGTTTCGGCTTCCCCAAGCGCATTAATGGTAATGCGCTCTTCTTTATCCTCGCCACGCATTACCGCCGTAAGGTACTTAAGCACTTCGTCTTGTCCTGCAATCAATTCAGATTCTTTCTCTGCCATGCGTTTATCGATATATTTTTTTAGTTCAGGTTTCTTCAAGTTCTCTATTCCAATCGAATAAGCCGTTTTCTTCGAATATCCCGCCCTAATTGCCGCTTGCGTTGCGTTAAGGTCAATGAGATATTCGTCGCAAAATCTCTTTTGTTTTGCGGTCATTTTCCCCATTCCGCAACACTCCTTTCCATGAAAAAAACGCCTGATTTCTCAGACACTTTTTTGTTGTACTATTTTTGTATTTTGATAATATAAAAAGGCACCCTCTCGGATGCCTTGTGCTGAAAGCGTTTACCGCAGTCAGCTTGGTTACTATTATTCTCGTGAAATCGGAAAGCCAGGAATCAAACCTGGGACTTGGAATTGCTTCCTGCTCTACCAACTGAGCTACTTTCCAAACTCGCAACCCACATGCGCCGATTGCCGGCGCGTACAATAAAATACCTTTGCAAACAGAGGAGTGACGGTCTTTGCAAGTCTCTCCCGTGTAAGAGCCACCTTGCAGGCGATACCGTCTGAGCCTGATACAGCAACAGGGCTGTGACACCCTGCTGCTGTTATACGAAGGATTTTAACTGGCTAATCAGATTTAACCTAAGTAAACTATATCATAGTTCCAATAGGAATTACTAGGAATTATTAGGAACTCTTATACAAAAATTAATTAATGCTTTACCATGAATTTTCGTGATGTTTCTGTATGTATAGCCCATCTTTACTGCAATCTCTTCCCACTTCATCCCACATATATACCGATAGTTTAAAACATCCTTTTCATTCTCATCCTGTAGCTGCTCTATCTTATCACGGATAGACTTTAATTGTTCAATGCACTCATCTGCTGCTTCTTTGATTTCTCCTTCCAGCTCATCTACCTTTGCAGCATATCCAGACAAATCACCTCCACCAGAACCATGAGGCATACCATCCTGTACAACCGAAGGACACATTTTATTAAGCCTAAGCTCCTGCAACTGTTCTTCCAGACGCTGCTTCTTCCGTTGTGCTCTCCGATATCCCCACAGATATTCTTTCTTCTTTTCATTCTCTGTTTTTACGTCCACTGGAATCACCCCCTGTATTTCTTTCCTTGCCTTCTCATAGCGAACTCATGCCAGCTTAGACTTTCCCATCTACCTTTTGAATCCTGGAATGTCACAATATGCGGATGCACTTCCTTAATTACCACCGTTATCCATTTTCGGATTAATTTCTCGGTTCTTGCGTCTGATGGCTCCCGGTCTAGCAGCAGCCGGTACTTCTCCCCACGGTACACTCCATGTTTCTCTTCAAGGAATCTGATTCTCTCTTCTTTCCTTACTCCCCATATTGCCTGTTCCGCTGTATCGTCACGGTATCCTTCTTTGTTCATGTTGTTCACCTTCTCTTCGCATGTTCTGCACACTTGTATTCCCTCCGGGATTATCTCCCCATACATAATGCATCTGTCTTCCATTTAGTCACCTTCTTTAAATTTCATTTTAACGAGAAATAACTTTTACCAAAGAATTGTATTCTTTCATTTTATCTTTGCGTACAAGACCGATTTCTTCCGCTTCAGAATAAACCACCTCATACTTTTTTGAAATCAATTCACAAACCTCTACTTCTGTCATTACCGCAATTTTTTCTGCTGTTTCCAATTTTTCTTCTAAGGCAAGCTTCCTAATTCTTCTTTCCATCCCTAAGTAATTTAATTTGTTACTTAATTCTCTGCCTGTCATCTTATTTACCTCCACTAAATTTCAGTTTAATTCGCTACAAATCCTTGCTCTTATTGCTTTAGCCTCCGCAAGGTAATGCATTTTCTTAACCTCATGTGTAGTTTCATTCTCTCCATTATCAGGAGTCATGTCTCTAATCTGCATTATTTCATCGTCAATAATTTTAAGTATTTCTTCTTTCAACTCCATTACTTGCTTAGGAGAAAGACCGGTATCCTCATAATTCTTCAAAAGTATATTCGCTTTTTCCTGCCATCTACACGTTCCATATCTGCACTGGTCATTGCATTCATCATTTTCATAATTGCATGATGCCATCTCTTTTCCTCGTACTACTATCGTATCTTTTCTAGTTAATCTCTCCATCTCTGTTCTCCTTTCCTAAAATATAATTGAATCTTTTACTTTCAAATCGAAAATTAGACACCATTTCTTTTTAACTGGAGAAAAAAACGGAATCATAGCATATAATTCATGTTTCTTCTTATATTTCTCTGCCTGTTCTTTTGTTTCAAAATAGCCACCGTATATTTTTATTCTCCTCTCCTAAAGGTTAATTCAGTGCCCCGCCCGCAGCATACAAAAAAGCAGCTCCGTCATCGACCGTTTTCGGTATGTTTGTCTGGCTGGTTTTATAACTTTTAGCTCCCATCGGGTATCCGCAGACAACTGAGTTGGGTTTTCAAATTCATCCAGTTTATTTCTGGGTGATGGAACCGGACACATCACTCCGATATCATGAGGGATTTCAGTCACCAGTTCCCTGTACAACTCCATCGGCATTACAAAATAGTTTTTCTCAGTCTCAAAATTTTTACCAAAACCGCTGTTATAATCCGCCCGGCAGGATTTGACCTCATAACTGACAAAGATACCCTTTTCTATTTCGCTGGCATACACCACGCCCGCAGGCTCAAATTGCATAAAATCTACACGTTTTACATTTGTTGTACCATAATCTAGGGATACTTCCCTGGCCCAGTAGGTCCGGCTTCCGAATCTTGCTATCAGCAGATTGCCCAAAAAATCCGTTGTCTCTTTCCTGTTCATATCTTCACCTCAACTTTAATTTTTTCCATCTATACTCAAACGCCGTTTTTCTTTCTCCCAGTCAAAAGAGGCGCACGCAATGCAGCGTTTGCATTGTTCTATAGGTTCATCATCACATTCGCTGCCAAATCCTAAACAAGCGCCGTTTCCGTCTCTTCCAGCAGTTCCGTATTTCTTTTGCAAGCTGCATTTTTCCATACGTTTTTTTATTCGACACTGTTTACAAACAATCTTTTTCCCCGTTGTGCATCCCTCTTGCCTCGCAAAATATGCTGCCCAAACTTTACTTACTCCATTTCTTACGCTATACCAGCCTATAACCTTTTTACCGCATATATCGCAATAAACCTCTGTATTTACTTCTCTGTAAATGGCCATCATTCACCTCCACTAAAGTTTATTTTAATTAATGCCCTGCCAGAAACGTATGCAGCATATGTTCCCGCCAGTCTGCTTGCTTATTGCTCCATCTTTCACATGTATCATCATCTTCTACTATGATACCTTTTAAATCACACAGGCCTCCGTCATTTTCTGTGCAGGTGGCACAGGTTCTTGTTTGTTCTGTCATAGTTTTATTCTCCTTTGTATGGTTCTGGAAGTGGCTGCCAAGCTACGATTTCCTTGTCACGGGCTTCTATAAACTCATCATGGATTTCACTATAAATATACCATTGCTTATCTCTAACTCTGTAAAATCCCCATTTAACAGCTCCGTATGATGTTGCCACATTCAGCATTGGATAATATCTTTCATTTTCTTCTTCCGGCAACCTCTCACTGCATGGAATCCAATTGTCATTTTTCACATCATCCATGTGAGAACGAATAATTTCCATTACTCTTTCACATACGCAAACCGTACAATCATTATGTTCACAATCTTTTTCAAAGCAATCTATAGCAACTGTAGATTCCATAATGTTACGTATCTCTTCTATCTCTTCCAAAATCTTCTCTAGTATGTTCATATCAATACAATTCCTCTCTCTTGTATTTTTGATTTAAAATTATTTTTTTTAACCAACGGGGCAACATACACTTCCAAATCGGAACATTAAACTCGTAGTTGAATAAAC